>Ga0272441_10003052_pt1 | contig 32708 bp, 34 predicted proteins | sample SSMProp6N_FD_193582 | JGI IMG/M metagenome (GOLD analysis project Ga0272441, IMG submission 193582) | Marine sediment archaeal communities from Little Sippewissett salt marsh, Falmouth, MA, United States - SSM-Prop-6N | ecosystem: Environmental > Aquatic > Marine > Wetlands > Sediment ... | reverse complement strand
CCTTCTTGCTAGTCGTAGATGGCAGCGATCCGTTGTCGCGCCGGAGCAGAGCGCGGAATCCTGGTAGCCGACACACACACTGGCGGATTGGCCGACCTCCACGGCTGAACGTTGATCACACGTCGTTCCTAGAGGCCGCGAGCGGTTATCTGGTACTTGAACGTGTAGCCGGCTTGGACCGCTTCGCTTTCTACGAAGGTTCTCACTTTGGAGAAGTCAAACGTGTAGCTGTACTGCGTCCCGAACAACTTGGACTGCTCTTCGATGGAAGCTTCCCTCGGGCCCTTCCCAGACTTATAGGTCTCCTTCTTGAATCCGAATCCTGGGCCGAAGTCGCTGTCTCCCGAGGACACACCGGAACCAGACTCTTTTAACATTTCCGTGAAGCGCAGCTCCTTCTTGCCCTCATCTATGCGAAATTTGGCGCTGTAGGTGAGCTTCTTCTTCGAAAGAAACGCCTTCCGCTCAGCGACAGTACACTGCACCGAATAGACCCCCCTCTTCTCTCTCAGAGTTGCCGGGATCGCTTCGACGAACTTCTTGATCTCATCGACTTGCATTGTTGTACCCTCCCTTTCTGCATTGACAGCCTTTGGATGATAACACGCTTGGTATCAATGCTGCGGCATCCGACCCTGACGATGTCACGGCAATCGAGGGATCGATCCAGACCGCAGATGTGCACGTTGGAGTGGCCTCCAGGCTGTTCCCGTACTGCACACAGCTTACCGGCAACGCAATCAGCCTTAGATCGGGAACGTTCCGGCTCTCCCGAACAATCAGCAAATCGCGGTCAGTCAAATACTCAATTGCGTTTGCGCCCAAATACACGCAGTCACTTGTGTTCAGATCCTCGGCTCACGATCCGGCCCACCAGCGCGTTTGCTCCTAATGGCGCGGAAATGTCAGGAAGACGCCAATTTGCGGGGGGGGGACTAGGAGAGGTGTTTCTTCATGGGTTGGTACTCCAGATCGGTTCCGTCGAAGCTGTGACAGGGGCGAATTCCGGTGGTCTTCTTGTAGCCCAAAGTCTTGTAGAAAGGTACGGCGAGCACCGTTGATGCTACGCGTATCCATTCGATTCCCAAATCTCGAGAGTCTGACTCGAAGCGCGTCACTAGCTTGCGCCCGATACCCTGGCCTTGATGATCTCCACGAACGAAGAGGCTGGCAAGCACGTTCTCTCTTCCGCGCAGCACGCCGACGATTTCCCGGCCCTCCTCAGCGACGTACAGCATGGGAGATCCGACCACGGAACGAATCGCTGCGCGATGCTGTGGATCGTCGGAGAACGCATGACGAAATGGCCCCAACAGGCGCTCCTGTTCCTCAGGATCAGCATGTCCCAGATTGAATGTGCGATAGGTCTCGGCGATTAGACGTCCCACGGCGACGGCATCACGATCTCGATACGGTCTGATGTTCACCTCTCACCTCTGATTCCAGCATCGCCGAACTTCTTTGCCCTAGGCAGCCATTCTACATGGAGCTGCTCAATGTGGCGGGGCCAGCAGTCTTCTCCGATTGAGATGTGCGCACCATTGGCTATACTGTGCTCCATTGTCGACGCACATTGCTGGTGAACTGATCGATAGATCCGCGCCGTTGGCGCACCGAAGGAGGAGCGAAATGACCACGATACCATCGATAGCCAATGTGGGTTTCTTACTCCCCGACGTGTGTGCGCTACTTGCGATGCAGATGTAGCCTGCTCGCGCACCTCTCAAACGCACCCATTCAAGATTCCCAACACATCCAGATTTTAACCCTGCTCTGATTGCCATGAGTCGGGTTAGCCAGCACCCAGTAAGGAGTCAATATGAAGTCAGCACAACAGCACCAATGGACGATTAGGCCTGCGACGAACGATGACATCTCTGGCGTTTGCGAGATGATTGATGCCTACTCGCTCGATATGCACGGTATCCACAATGATGCTAGGAGGAACGTCGAGCTCACGTGGGGACAGCCCGGTTTCAGTATGGAGACGGATACGCGTATCGCCGTCTCTGCTGAGGGGCGAATTATCGGCTATGGGGAAGTGGAAGATACCTCAGATCCGCACGTCAGGATCTCAAGCTGGATGCGAGTGCATCCAGAGTCTCGAGAGATTGGCGTTGACACAGCGCTGCTTGAGTGGATCGAAGAACGAGCCAGCAAGGCCGTGCCCAAAGCGCCAGCAGGCGCCCGTGTCAGTCTGTCCCACGGTGTGGCCAGTCAAGATACACACTTGCAGCAACTGCTCACGGATCGCGGTTATAGCATCGTTCGCTACTTCCTGCGGATGAGCATCGAACTGGATCACGAGATACCCAAGCCGGTGTGGCCTGAGGGCGTAACGATACGCACGTTTGTTCTGGAAGAGGATCTGGAAGCGACGGTTCACACTTTCCGCGACTCGTTTTGCGATCACTGGGGTTATGTCGAGCAACCGTTTGAAGAAGAACTCAAGCAGTGGGATCACTGGATTCGCAGCGACGAGGAATTCGATCCCACACTGACGTTCCTCGTCATCGCTGAAGGCGAAATCGTGGGACTCGCGTCGTGCGATCCCAAGTTTTGTGACGATGCTGACATGGGATACGTTGCCGTGCTTGGTGTGCGGCGTGCTTGGCGGCGGCGAGGCATCGCTCTGGCGTTGCTTCATCGTATCTTCCGCGAGTTCAAGAAGAGGGGGCAACAGCGAGTCGGGCTCGGTGTTGATGCTACCAGTCTTACAGGGGCCAATCGGCTGTACGAAGCGGCCGGGATGAAGTCGACGCGCCAAACCGTCGCATTCGAGAGAGAACTTAGAGCAGGAGAGGAACTGAGTCTACAATCGCTCAGCGAAGAAGGGGCATCATCATGAAGCCGTTTCATGCTCTGACGCAGATTGGGCAAGGACGGCGGCTTCGGCCCGTTGCCCTTCAGGTGCTCAGCGAATACGGGATTGAGCCGACGGGAGTTCAGCAAATCCTCGAGGCCAGCAACATCATCTTTCGTGTTCGCACCAAGAGCTCGGGCTCCTACGTGCTTCGAATGACTTCACCGAAGAGCTGTCACGGCGCCGATGAAATCCGATCCGAGGTTGCTTGGCTGCATGCGATCGCTGAGGAGACGGATATTGGCGTTCCCGAGCCGGTTGCCCGACTCGATAGCGAGTACGTCTCCCAAGTGATTGTTCCAGGTGCATCCAAGTCTATTGGCTGTGCGTTGTACCGATGGGTTCCCGGAGTCATGCTGGACGATCGGCTGACTGAGAACAACGTTCGCAGGCTGGGCATTCTGATGGCGCGACTGCATGAGCATGCGGCCGGATTCGAAGCTCCTGAAGGCTTTCACATCCGCACTTACGATTCAGTCTTCCCCTACGCCGCTGAGGGATTCGCGGGGATTGAGCCGGTGTTGCTGTTTGACGAGGGAGAAGACCCGCCGCTAGCCGATGCGCAGCGTGCCGTCTATCGACAAGTGCATGATCTCGTTGCCGCCGAAATCGAAGGTCTGATGGCCGGCCGTGCCCCGCTGCGCGTGATTCACAATGACTTGCACGTGTGGAACGTGAAAGTCGACCGCAGCAAGCTGTACGCGCTAGATTTTGAAGACCTCATGTGGGGGCATACGATTCAAGACATCGCTACCACGCTGTACTACTTCCGATGGAACGACACGTACGAGACAATGCTGGCTGCTTTCCGCTCGGGCTACGAATCGGTGAGCGCATGGCCGGAATGCCGTGACGGGCAACTAGAGAAGCTGATCATGGGGCGAGCAATCTTGCTGGCTAACTACATCACTGTCTCGGAAGACTCCGAGGATCGAGCGTTTGCGCCCGAGTACCTGGAACGCGTTGCCGATCGATTACGTGGATTCCTTTCGCAACGGGCGTAGAATGCGCCACGAGTCATGGCGGAAGATACTATGAGTAGGCAACCGAAGATTGGCTTGGCACTGGGTTCTGGTGGCGCACGCGGCGCTGCCCATACGGGCGTGCTCAAGGTGCTACAGGCGGAGGGCATTCCCATTTCCGTCGTGGCTGGGTCAAGCATCGGCGCCCTCATTGGGGCGGCAATGGCAGTTGGCATCTCGGTGGAGCATGTCGAGCAGGAGTGGCTGGCCACCAGTGCCCGCCGCGTTCTGCGCAGCTTTCTTCCTACGTTTCCTCGTGCCGGACTGAGTTCCGGGCACGAGTTGAAGAAACTGCTGCAGCAGCTGCTGGGTGATGTTCACATCGAGGATCTTGACATGCCCTATGCAGCGGTCGCCTGCGATATTGACACAGGCGAGGCGACTGTAATCCGGGACGGGTCGTTGGTGGACGCTGTTCGCGCTTCGACGGCCATTCCCGGCATCTTTCATCCAGTTCGCTTGCGCGAGCGCGTGCTGGTGGACGGCGGTCTAGTCGATCCTGTCCCGATCCATGTCTGCCGTGATCTAGGCGCTGACTTCGTGATTGCAGTTGATATCACGCCGAGGCCTGTACCCACGACGCACACCTCGCGGCACGTGTGGAATCGTATCAGTGACCAGCTCAAGGAAGGCTTGGAACAACCGACTTGGGTACCCAGCAGCCTCACCGAATTGCTCGAGTCAGCGTTTCACGAGAGGCCGGAACTGGACAGACCGCTGCCAGGCTTGTACAGCATCCTCAACCAGTCGATTGCCATCCTTGTACAAGAAGTGGTAAGGCAGAAGCTCATCCTTTCTCCGCCAGACATTCTCATTCGGCCTGACCTGTCGCTCTCGATCATGAGCTATCTGCGAGCCGAAGAAGGTATCGAAGAGGGAGTCCGCGCTGCCGAAGCTATCTTGCCGGAATTGCGGCTGAAATTGGCCGAGATTTCAGCTGACTAGAAGACGCGCGGCTTGTTGAACAGTGAGGGTTTCAGGCATTATCGTCTTGAGGTGACTTGATGCGGCGAAACAATGGCTTCGTCCTCGGACTGCTGACTCTTGTGATGTTCCTTTTATCCGCAGGTGGTGTTCTCGCTGCGGATACGTTTCCCGATATTGTCGTGTTCTATCGAGAAGGCTGTAACGATTGCCGCCACTTGGATACCGTGTTGGCGGACATCCAGGAGCTTTATCCGAGCATGATTGTCTCTCATATTGAAGAGCAAGATCCCGGGGCAGCGGATCTGATGTGGACGTTGGCCACCAAGTATGGCATCTTCCCGGCGACCTTCCCGATTACGTTTGTTGGCGATCAAGGCATTGTCGGGATTGGCCGGAGCAAGGAGCTTCTCTTGCGATCCACGGTGCGCGATTGCGTCTTCAATGGATGCGACTCACCTCTTGAGGTCATCAGCGAAAAGCCGTTCCCCTGGGTGACACTAGTCACCATCGTGGCCACCGTTCTCGTTGCCGTCCTCATGTTGCTACAATGACGAGACGGGGCAGCAACGGAACACGTTGGATTCTGTCCCTGCTCAGAGGGCTGCCGCTCTGCGTGGTAGGATGCGTGTTTCTGACAGCGGATTCGCAGAGCCCTCCGTTGCCTCGTGACGCCATGCGCTCGCTGGTTGCCGATATCGCTGACCATGCGCGAGCGCGGATTCCCGGGTTTCTCGTCATCGCTCAGAATGGAGACGAGCTGCTGACGCTGAGCGAGGAGTCATCTGATTTGTTGGCGAGTGAATTCATCACTGCTATCGATGGCTTGGGGCGCGAGGACCTGTTCTATGGCTACTCAGAAGACAACGAACCAACGCCCTCAGAGTCCACGCAATGGATGTTGGCGTATCTCGATCGCGCCGAAGCAGTGGGGATCGAGGTGTTGGTGATCGATTATTGCTGGGCCCCCGCGTCGATGGACGACTCCTACGAACGGAATGCGGCTCGCGGATTCGTCTCCTTCGCAGCCTCACGCCGAGAATTGAACGTCATCCCCGAGTATCCGGTGCGGCCATTCGACGCAAACACCGAGGACGTTCGGTTCCTGGCTGGGGTTGAGAACTTTCTCTACCTCATCAATCCAGAGCAGTACGGAACCAAAGCGGCATTTGTCGATGCGCTGGCTGATACGAATTACGACGCGCTCGTTGTTGACTTGGAATTTGACGGCGCACCCTTGTTGGCACAAGACGTGAGTGCGCTGAGAGTCAAGGCCAACGGCGGGGCACGTCTCGTTCTCTGCTACCTCTCCATCGGTGAAGCCGAGGACTATCGCGGCTATTGGGATCCCGAATGGGAGATGATGCCGCCCGACTGGCTGTTGGAGGAGAACCCCGATTGGCCGGGCAATTACCCAGTACGCTACTGGAACTCCGATTGGCGTGACATCGTGTTCGAGATGCTGGATGTTGTGCTATCGGCAGGGTTCGACGGGGTCTATCTCGATCGCGTGGACGTCTACGAGGAATTCGAGATCTAGTGAATCTTGGGGTGCTATGGGTGCCACGTCCGCAACCACTTGAACGCCTTCACACTAGCATAGAGGGCGACAGGATAGAGCCACAGCGTAAGTGTCGCCAGCAATAGAGCGGGTATTGACACAAACGACTATCTCATACGGACTCTTCCTCACGTTTACGGATGCCACGTCCGCAGCCACTTGAAGACCTTTACGCTGGCATAGAGCATTACAAAGAGCAGCCAGAGCATGGGGATGGCCAGCAGCAGCGCCGGTACCGTGATGTATACCATAACTCTGCCTCCCTTAAACTACGGCTTCCACTTGATGAGGAAGCGGAACAGCTTCCAGCTTCCCAGCAGAAGAACGAATCCAAACCAGACAACCAACAGGAGTTGCAGAATCGTCGCGATGGATACCCAGATCGGCACTGGGGAAGCAAGAAACGTGACATCATACATAGACTGGCTTCCTCTTGTTGCAGCGATGTGCATACCCTATCACAACGTACCACAAGAAACAAGACAACGAACGTAGTGTGATTAGTAACCGAACTAGTCTTGACGCGTGCTCAGGAGGCACCCAGGCCCTGGCCCCTCTCGTGCGCATCGGTAGTCTGGCGCTTCCTGTGGCGCGCTGAATCGAGCAAGACCCAAGGAGCCATCCTGATTGCGGCCATGCGGGCTTGCTGGTTCTTTCGGCGGCATCGAAGCTCACTGGACCCAGTTGTTTACATCGGATAGTCTGGCGTCTCTGCCCGATCCGCTCGAAGACGTACTCAAGGAGCCGCCATGATTGCTGTCACCCTAGATCGGATCACGGTCGCCTACGCCCAGGCCACCGTGTTTGCTGACCTGTCTTGGGAAGCGCATGATGACCGAATTGTCGGTCTGGTGGGCCCCAACGGCTGCGGGAAGAGCACGATCCTCAAGGCGATCGTCGGCGAGATTCGCCCGTCTGCGGGTGCAATTTCGACGCGCTCAGGGCTAACCGTTGGCTATCTCCCCCAGGCTGTCTCGTTTCCTGAAGGCGCTACCGTGCATGAGACGGTTCGACACGGAGCCGTGGCTCTGTCTGAGGTTGAGCGAGAGCTAAAGGCTGTCGAAGCCCGGCTGATCGATCCGGCTGTCTATGAGGACGAAGACGCGCTCACGGCTGTGCTTCACGAACAAGAAGTGCTCCTAGAAGCCTATGATCGCTTGGGGGGACCCGGCCTGGAGTCGCGCATGCGGTCGATTCTGCACGGTCTTGGATTCCGCAAGAGTGACTTTGATCGCCCTGTTGCCGTTCTTTCCGGCGGGCAGAAGAAAATGGTCGCCTTGGCAGCGCAAGTCATCAATCAGCCGGATCTCCTGCTGCTCGATGAGCCCGACAACCATCTTGATTTGAAGGGCAAGATGTATCTGGAGCAGTTCTTGCGCAACTACAGCGGCGGCATCGTTCTCGTCTCTCACGACCGCTATCTACTGGACTTGGTGGTCGACGAAATCACCGAGTTGGAGGGCGGTATCCTCAAGCGCTTTCCCGGCAACTACTCTGAATATGCCATTGAGAAGGAGCATCAGCGAGCCGTTCAGGAGAAACACTTCGCAGATCAGCAGAAGGAGATCCATCGTCTGGAACAGTCGGCCAAGCGCCTCCTAACATGGGGCGCGGTGTTTGACAACGAGAAGTTCATCAAGCGAGGACAAGCCATCCTGAAACGGATCGAGCGAATCGACAAAATTGACAAGCCGCATCAGCAACGCGAGATGAAGCTTTCCATCTCTGGATGGCGTGGCAGTACCAAGGTGTTGGAGGCGCTGGCGCTGTCCAAGGAATACCCAATAGGCAGAGAGGGTTCGGACACCCAGGTCGTTCTCGACGAACTAGACTTGCTGATTCGGCACGGAGAGCGCGTTGGCTTAGTGGGTGCGAACGGATCTGGTAAGTCTGTGCTGTTCCGGTTGATTCGCGAGCAAGAAGAGCCGACATCGGGAGACGTCATCCGTGGCCCCAGCGTGGTGACCGGCTACTACGCGCAGGAGCATGAGACGCTCAACTTGAATCGATCGCTGATCGACAACCTGCGCCACGCTGCCGGAGTTTCTGATACGCGGGCGATGCAGGTGTTGCTGCGATTTGCCTTCAGCTATGACCAAGCGCGCCGACCGGCGTCCGACTTGTCAGGTGGCGAACGCAGTCGCTTGCAGTTGGCCCTCATCGTGCTGTCAGGTGCGAACTTCCTCATGCTAGATGAGCCGACCAACAACCTCGACATCCGCTCAGCCGAGATTTTGGAAGACGCGTTGGAAGAGCTGGAGGGAACGGTGTTTGTGATTTCGCACGACCGCTATTTCCTCGACCGCACTGTTGATCGAATCGTGGAATTGAAAGGCGGCAAGCTCATCAACTACAGTGGCGGCTATTCCGAGTACGCGCGGAAGGCGGGATTGCATCCGGGACAAGACGAGGAGACGAGATGATGAAGATCGCGTTGATCTCGGACACCCATATTCCGACCAGCCTCAGCCGGTTGCCCGACGTGCTGCTTGACCAAATTGCGGACGTGGATGCCATCCTGCATGCTGGAGACATTGTGTCCAACGGTGTGTTGGACACGTTGAATGCGATTGCCCCCACCACGGCAGTGGCCGGGAACATGGATCCCCCCGAAGTCGCGGCGAAGCTGTCCGATCGAGAATTGCTTCAATTCGCCGGGCGAGCGATTGGCCTCAAGCACGGACATCAACCGCACGGCGTGCAGTCACACTACATCGGCCAGCCGTACGACTCGCCGTCGATGACCGTGTTCTTTGAATTGATGTCGACGCAGCTTCCGGGAGCCGACATCATCGTGTTCGGTCACTTTCATCGTGCTGTGATCACGCATTGGAACAACATCACCTTCATCAATCCGGGCGCGGTATCTCCGGTTCACGGTGCGTGTTCCTTTGCGATGCTTGAGCTGGGAGACGCGACAAACGCACGCATCATCGACATCGCTGTTTGACAAGTTCTTTTCCTCGAAACGCAGCGGCGAAAGCAGGCCACGAATTGCCGCTTGTGCATCCTCATGACTGGATTTGATTGCGGGCACGGATGCCCCTAGAGTTGCAGTTGCGGAGAGCATAGGAGGGGAAGATGACTGCGGGGAAAGTGGTCGTGGCAGCGCTTGGAGCGTTCTTTGCGCTAATTTCATTGGCGGTTCTTATCGGAGGCGGGTTCTTGTTCTGGGCTCAGGAAACCCTGCCGGATGTAGAGGGCTACTTCAACAGCCCATCCTATCGTTTGGAGACGGGAGGCTATGCGATTGTTGCTGAAGAGATCGATCTGGCATCGTATCCCGGCGATTGGTGGCCTTCGAAGATCGATGTTTCCGCGCGTCTTTCAGTTCGAGCCAGTGGCGGTCAAGATGTCTTTATCGGTATCGGCCTGCAAGAGGACGTCGACGACTATCTGGACAACGTGGCTCACAGTGTCGTTCGTCAGCTTGGCGATCGATGGGATGACGTTCGCCTGGTCGACCAACTCGGAGACGAGGCCGCAAGTTTGCCAGCGGACGCCGGCATCTGGGCGGTGTCCGTGCAGGGAGCAGGAGAACAAACGCTGACTTGGGAACCGCAACGAGGCCGGTGGGCCGTTGTCGTCATGAACGCCGACGCCGCAACCGACGTCTCAGTCTCTGCCATCGCCAGTGCTCGTATCCCGTTCCTTCACTCCATCAGCATCGGGCTGTTGACTGCCGGTGTTGTCGTGGCGGCCTTCGCTTCTCTGTTTCTGATCATGGCAACGCGCTCGTCAGCTGCTCCGGCACAAGTCGCCGCCAAGCCCATGGCGCGGGGTCAGTATCCGGCAACCATCACGGGGGAGCTGGACGACTCGCTGAGTCCTGTGCTGTGGCTGATCAAGTGGTTCCTGGCGATTCCTCACTACATCGTGTTGATGTTTTTGTGGGCAGGATTTGCCGTGCTCACGGTCTTCGCTTGGATTGCCATCTTGTTCACGGGGCGTTATCCCAAACGGTTCTTCGATTTCAACGTCGGGGTATTGCGCTGGACGTGGAGGGTCGGTTTCTATGCCTACAGTGCCCTGGGCACGGACCGCTATCCGCCATTCACACTGCAGGATGTCGACTACCCGGCCCGATTTAACGTTGCCTATCCGCAGCGGCTGTCTCGCGGATTGGCGCTGGTCAAGTGGTGGCTGTTGGCCATTCCTCACTACCTCATCGTAGGCGCGTTTACCAGCGGTCTGTGGGCATGGACAGTCGACAATCACGCCGTCGGCGACGCTGCAGCCAAGGCCGGTGGCGGCCTCATTCTTCTCTTGGTCATCATCACCGGAGCAATCCTGATGTTTACAGGACGCTATCCGCGCGGGTTGTTCGATCTGCTGATGGGACTCAATCGATGGGTGCTTCGCGTCGGATCGTACGCCGCGCTCATGCACGATGACTATCCACCGTTCCGGCTGGACATGGGGGGAGAAGAGCCCAGCGCGACCGACACGTGACACCAATCATGAACAGACAACACTCGTTGCAGCAACATTTTCGCTTGAGCACCGTGATGCAAATGGAGGGATCCTGTCTGGTATGAGCGAGGACGCACGCGAAAGGATTGACCGTGCACGGCAACGCGCACGCGACAACTTCTCGTCGGGGTACAACTGCGCCGAATGTGTGGCCGAAGCTGTATTTGCTACGTTGGATACGGGCATTCCTGCCGATAGCTGGAAACTGGCCACCGGCTTTGGCGGGGGCATTGGGCTTTACGGCGATACATGCGGCGCACTGACCGGAGCCGTGCTGGCGGTCAGTGCTGTCCATGGACGATGTAGCCTCCCCGAAGGCAAAGATCGGCGGGATACACTGGCCCTGTCTCGCCGGCAACTCTATGTTGATCCTGGGCTGTATCGCGTGTTCAACCAGATTCCAAACTGGTTCGTCAATCAGTACGGACATACCCTCTGCCGCGAGCTGACGGCGAAGTGGCATGCGGATTGGCTCTGTCGTGAGCATGCCCTTTTCTGTCGTGAGATCATCACCGAGGCAGCGGGAATGGCCGCCAAATTGATGTTGCTGTCTCCCGAAGAAGTGCGCTGCCTCACCTTCGGCCGCACCGTCGAGCAGCTCAAGTAGTCGTGTCCGACAAACGGATCTGTCACTCACGTCTGTACTCTGTTCGTATATCATGTTTCGCTGTCCTCGGCGGATCCCCCGCGTCTCACATCTTGTTCATCGGTTGACAAGGGAGGTTTGGATGAGCAAACAACGGATGCCAACAACCCTTAGATGGTTCTTCTTCGTTCTCGGTACAGGCGCACTGATTGCAGCAGGCATCTATCTCAAGGCCTATGTTGCCAGGGGCACCTTCCTCGACGAGGGGCTTCGAGCTCTCATGTTCTTTCTGCTTGGGATCTTCTTCACTCTCATGTACGGGGAGAGCAAGACTGTGCCAGAGAAGGAGACACACCAATAAGTCTCCGAGTTTCGGGGGTCGTTTCGTTTCGGGGGGCGGACCTTGTATCCTGCATCCGCCAACGTGCGCAGCCGCTATCCATTCGACAATCTAAGAAGAGCAGAGGAACATAGCCTCATGATCGAATACAAGACAGGAACCAAGGTTATCGATTGGGATTCGCTGCTGGCGCTCTATATCGAGACAGATGGGGTCATTGGCTTGGCAAGAAAAGGTGATCTGGCCAAGATTAAGTCGGCGTTTCTCAATAGCTACAAGATCGTCACTGCTTGGGATGGGGGTCGAATCGTGGGTGCAGGTCGAATGATCTCCGATGGCGAGTGTTACGGATGGATTCACGACATGGCGGTGCTTCCAGATCTGCAAAAGCAGGGTATCGGACGCGGCATCATAGAAAGGTTGCTCGATGGCAATGAGCGCCTACTAGTCGGCCTGACGTCATCCTTCGATGCGGTGGGCTTCTATCGGACCCTCGGCTTCAAGAAACACAAGACGGCCCACGCGCAATATCCCGGCGAATCAACCTATCTAGAGGACTGAAGCAGCCAGCAGTGGCTTGATGCTTAGCCTGGCTCGATCTGCGCTTTGCCCTTCGTCTGGCTTTGGTCGAGCAAGTCTACCTGCCCATATAATGTAGATTCATCGCAATCGACTCATCGATCTGAAGGAGGCATCATGGCGACGGGCAACTTCTGCCACATTCAGTTTTCTAGTACGGATCTTGACAAGACGAAGGAATTCTTCAGCAAAATCTTCGGTTGGACGTTCCAAGACATTCCTGGGTTCGAGACCTACGGTATGTTCCAGACACCCAACGGGTTGGGCGGGGGCGTCGACATCAGTGAACGTGCCGAACCTCCTACGGACAAGGGTCCTATTCTTCACATCGAGGTCGATGACATCGACGCCACGCTGGCCAGCGTCGCCGAGCATGGCGGCAAGACGATCGCTCCCAAGATGAAGATTTCTGACGAATTCGGATTCGCCGCCTTGTTCCTGGACAACGTCGGCAATCGATTTGGACTTTGGAGCAAGTAGGACACACGGAAGAGGGACACTGCCATGCTGGATCAACGTGAGATCAAGCGCCAGGAGTACGTGGGGCGAGTTAATCGCGTCATTGACTACGTTCGACAGAATCTCACGGGCGATCTATCGCTTGAAGCGGCAGCGCGAGTAGCCAATTTCTCGCCTTATCACTTTCATCGCGTATTCAAATCCGTGGTGGGCGAGACGCTGAACGACTTTATCCGTCGGGTTCGTGCGCAGAGCGCTGCCTCGCAGCTTATTCACAATCCAACAATCACGATCACGGATGTTGCCGTTGGCTGCGGGTACGCTTCGCCATCTGCTTTTGCCCGCGAGTTTCGCCGACGGTTTGGCATGTCTGCTTCGGATTTTAGAGCGGGCGGGCAGGACTCGCTAGCGACCCTTCGCAAACGAATGGAAGACGAGGGGAAGGAATTTGTCAACCCGCCCGACTTTGCCGTTCCACGAACGGACATGGTGTTTCGTGTTGATGTTCGCGAGCGGCCGCAACTGCATGTTGCCTATGTGCGACATGTTGGCCGCTACGATCAGATCGGCAAATCATTCGATAAGCTGATGCGCTGGGCAGGCCCTCGCCGATTGCTTCGCGGTCCAGAGACCGAGATCCTCGCACTCTACTATGACAACCCAGACATCACGCCTGTGGAGCGATTGCGAGCCGATGCCTGCATCACCGTATCTGAAGGTACGGATGCGAATCGGGATATCGGTCTGATGGATGTGCCTGGCGGCACCTTTGCTGTTGCCTATGTAGAGATCGATCCTGATCAGTACGGCGAGGCTTGGACCCGATTGATGAATGATTGGTTGCCCATGTCGGGCTATCAGCCCGACGGACGGCTTTGCTACGAACGCTATCTGAACGATCCTGATTCGCATCCTGAAGGAAAGCACGTGGTCGAGATCCACGAGCCGATCCGACCCCTTTAGTTCGGGAAGAGCGGATCGAACAAGACTGTGCGTGGTTGGCAGAGCAAGATACGTTAAGTCGACGGCAAACGCTGGAAACTCGTCGGCAAGATTGAGCAATCGAACCGCAAGAATCGGGAAGACGCGGGCAACCTGCCTGCGTAGGCTAAGAACATCAACAACGTATTGGGAGGTTGTTATGAAGTTTGAAGCCGACATCAAGGAACAGCCAGATCGATTCGTCGCAACCATGCGCCACGTGGGGCCGTACCCAGAAATTGGGAAGGTGTTTGAAAAGCTCTTTGCCTGGGCTGGCCCCAAAGGTTTGCTCCAGTTCCCAACGACGGAAACGCTTGCCGTCTACCATGACGATCCCGGAACCGTTGAGGCATCCAAGCTGCGCTCCGACGTCTGCATCACGGTTCCTGAAGGCACACAGGTCGACGGAGAAGTCAAGACGATGACGATTCCAGGCGGCGCGTTTGCTGTGGCCCACGTGGAGATCGATGTGACGGAATATGGGGCAGCGTGGGACAAGTTGCTTGGAGAATGGATGCCAGCCCATGGTGCGACTCCTGATGCGAGTCGCATGTGCTATGAGCTGTATCTCAACGATCCCGAGCAGCATCCCGAGAAGAAACACATCGTGGATATCTGCGAGCCGATCGCAAAGACGTAGCCACGATCCAGTAGAAGCAAGGGTTTGCGGGGGCAGATGGCGCATGTGTCGTTTGCCCCCGTTGCCTTGCATCGATTGCCCTGTTGAACGACGATGAGTTAGGAGGGATTGAATGCAATATCGCAGCTTCGGAAGACTGGATTGGAAACCATCGGCACTTGGATTCGGAGCCATGCGACTGCCGATCTTGGACAACGACTCGGGCAGGATTGACGAGCCGCTGGCCACTCGGATGATTCGAAAGGCCATCGACGCTGGTGTGAACTACGTCGACACGGCGTGGCCCTATCACAAGGGGCAGTCTGAGACATTCGTCGGACGCGTCTTGCAGGACGGGTATCGAGACAAAGTGAAGCTGGCTACTAAGATGCCGTGCTGGTTGATCGAGTCGAGTGATCAATTCGATCAGTATCTGGATCAACAACTTGAGCGTCTACAAACCGATCACATCGATTTTTACCTTCTACATGCACTGAACAAGACGACCTGGCCCAAGGTTCGAGATCTTGGTGTGCTGGATTGGGCGGAGAAGGCCATCGCCGATGGTCGGATTCGGCATCTCGGATTCTCGTTTCACGATACGCTGGCGGTGTTCAAGGAAATCGTCGATGCCCATGACTGGACGTTCTGCCAAATCATGTACAACTACATGGACATCGAATTCCAGGCCGGCCGTGAAGGCCTGCGCTATGCTGCTGGCAAGGGAATGGCGGTTGTGGTGATGGAGCCGCTTCGCGGCGGCTCACTGACGCGATTGGCACCGGACGCGGTGGCCGAACTGTGGGCAAGTGCGCCAACGCAGCGAGCGCAAGCCGATTGGGCGCTTCAGTGGTTGTGGCATCAGCCGGAAGTCTCTCTGCTGTTGTCGGGCATGTCCGAAATGCGGCATGTCGAAGAGAATGTGGCAAGCGCGGCCGGCTCGGGAGTTGGCTCCTTGTCTTCCGACGAGTTGGCGCTAGTTGATCGCGTCAGCCAAGCGTATCGATCCCTGTCCCCCATCCCCTGTACTGACTGCAAGTACTGCATGCCTTGTCCCAGCGGCGTGACCATTCCTCGGATCTTTAGCATCTACAACAACTACAAGATGTACGGGAACGAGGAGGGGGCCAAGCGTTCCTACAATCAGTTCACCAAGCCGGAGAATCGTGCTGACCTATGCGTCGAATGCGGACAGTGTGAGGCTGCGTGTCCCCAGCAGATTGGGATCATCGACTGGCTGAAGGAAGTTCACGCGTTCCTAGCAGAGGTACCAACTACATGAGGAATCAGCGCCTCGATGACATAGATCCTGAAGAGGAGAGGCTTCGAGGCGCGCGCTCTGTCGAAGAGGACGAGAAGACCGTCGAAGAGGTCCTGCTTTCGCACCTAGATCCTCTGATTGAGGACCATCTGATTGCTGAAGTCATCCGCCCCATCAAAGCGGGGAAAGAAGCCGTGGTCTATTGTTGCCGTGCTCACGAATCCTTGGGCGGCGAACTGATCGCGGCCAAGATCTATCGCCCTGTGGAAAGCCGAAGCTTCAAACGCGACGCCATTTATCAGCAAGGACGCGAGCGTGGAGCGAGGCCCGATGCCCGAACGTTACGAGCACTCGGCAAGAAGACGAAACGTGGGCGCGTGCACAAGTTCAGTGCGTGGATTGCCCATGAAATGAGAACGCTGACCCTTCTTCATCAAGCTGGCGCCGATGTCCCCGAGCCGATTGAGCGAGTCGGGCCCGTGATCCTGATGGAGTACTTTGGAGACGACAACGGGCCGGCTCCCGTGTTGGTCAATGTCACGTTGGATATCGGTGAAGTGTCAACGATCTACGAGCAGATTCTGCGCAATGTCGAGGTCTTCCTGATCCAACATCGCGTGCACGCCGATCTATCCGCGTACAACATGCTGTACGTCGATGATCACGTTGTCATCATTGACTTCCCGCAATCCGTGGATCCTCGCTACAACGACGACGCGTTTGACCTGCTCATGCGCGATCTTAGAAACGTCAATACCTTCTTCGCCGACTACGAGATCGAGCTTATCGATCCGCTGGAACACACACTAGGAATCTGGCGGCAACACGTAGACCCCATGCGCTGAGATATGTCTTCTACGTCAGCGCGCACTCGTTGCCGGAGGGATTCGCTCTCAAGCGAGGCCAAAGCTCTCCAGAAAGGAAAGCCGTTCAATGTTCCATTCCCTTGCTGGGTCGAAGGGAGTAACGTCAGCCTGGTTCTTCGGAGTGAAGCGAAGCAAGTAATCCGAAGGCGATGGACAACCGAGATCGGACCACTTCTTGTGCAACGCGACGAGATGTCTATGAAGTCTCTCTAGGGCCTCTGAATCGCGGTTTACCGAGATCCCCTCAATGCCGCGCTTTGTGAATTTCACAACGGATTTGCTGCTTGGATCGGAAAGGCCGTAGCCGGTGTTGTCGTACCAAAGCTCGCGCGAGCAAAGCGTCAAGAAGAAGTGGAAACACCAGTGATTGTGATCGCAGAATGGGTGCTGGCACGTGTCTGACAGCACCAGATTCTTTGGAATACGCCGCACCCACTCTGCATCTTTCGGCAGTCTGCGAATTTGGTAGGTTTGCCAAGGATTGCCCCACGCAAGAACACCTTGGATCTGCATGAATGCGGATCGATCTGCGACTGCTCCGACAGCACTCTGGGCATCTTCGGGGTGCCGAGTAATGCGAACAAGAGGATCTGTGAATCCTTGATGGAGAGGCACAAGCATGATGCCTCCCGGAGACAGTTGCTCTAGCCAATGCGGTGAGATATCAGAACACCCCACAGTAGCCACGATTCGGTCGAATGGTGCTGCCTCTTCGATTCCGTAGAACCCATCTCCTACCAGTGCGTGGACTGCTTCGTATCCTTCTTCCTTGAGGAAGCGGGACGCTCTCTCGCTGACATGGGGCTGTAACTCGACGGAGTAGACGTTCTCGTTGCCCGCGATTTCGGAGAGCAAAGCGGCGTTGTATCCGGTGCCAGTTCCGATCTCGAGGATTCGCATTCCGGGAGCCACGTCGAGGAGTTGAAGCATGCGAGCGACGAGCGGAGGTTGCGATGTGGAACTCGTGGGAAAGACACCGTTATGAGCGGTGATCAAAGCGTTGTTGGAGTAGATCAGGGACAGATGTTCCTCGGATGGAGCGTCCCTGTTGAAATCGACACGACGGTAGCTTGCCTGGGAATTGGTTATCTCCAGGCGGAACCACTCATCAAGAAAACGATGTCTTCGTACGGCCAAAAGAGCATCCCGAATCGGCTCCGGCAACGAGCCAAGATCGCTTGCGATCGAGTCAACATAGCTCGGCGGAACTCGGGTGCTCATGTCCATGTCTATACCTGGTTAGAGGAGGACGTCCAACACGTTTGGAGGTGAATCTCGTAGTTGCCCCGGAACGTGAAGTAGGCGGAAGCCGGTTCACCCCTTCGCACCCAAGTGACAAGCATTCTCTCCACCTCGCCGGCCGCATTCACGGCCTGTGCTCGATCCCAGGACGCGGCACGCACCAAGTAGGCGGTTTCCGGTTTCAACGTGTGAATGCAATCCGTTGGAGACATAATATAGAGACCGTACAGTGGCAGCGTGTCGATGTCCTGCCACGACTTGTCATCCCCCAACGTCATCTGTGTATGGAAGGACACAGACGCCTGCGTCAGAGGAAGGATTACTAGGTGTTCTTGAGCTCCGTTGATCACTCCACTGAAGAGGGCCACTTCCTCGTAGTCGAAGGCATCTCCCGTTTCCAGGAGATTCTCGATGTCTGCAAAGGCTGTTCGCACCTTGTCAATAAACGCTGCGCGATCAAACAGACTCATGACTACCTCCTTATCGCGTATCAACTATATGGAGTGCATACGCCTATGTCAAAACGTATGGGAATAGGCGTCCTGCATGAGACATCGTTTTGGATGATTAGGATGTTGTGCAGAGATAAATACCTATAGAGTCCTCGTTTACTCGTAACGAATGCGCGGATCGAGGACCACTAACAGCAAGTCGGCGATCAGGTTTCCCACGATGAGGATGCAGGAGTAGAACAACAAGGCGGCGGTCAGCAGGTGCTGATCCTGGCGAGCGATGGAGCGTATGAAGACCATCCCGAATGAAGGAAGTCCGAGAATATGTGTCGCGATGATCGATCCGGTAATCAACGTGGGAAGCATGATGCCCAACAGGCTGATTAACGGGTTGAAGGCGTTTCGAATGGCATGTTTCGCGATGACTCGGAATTCCGAGACTCCTTTGGCGCGAGCTGTCTCAAGGTATTGAGCCGGGAGAGTGTCCATCATCGCTACCTTCATATAGCGAACCACTGAAGCGAACATGGGTGCACTCACGATGATAAAGGCCGGCATGAGGTGAGCCACATAGCTGAAGAACTTCGTAAGTGACATCGGCTGATACACGAGATCGTAGTGAACCAATCCCCACACTCCAGCAGACACGATCAGCGGATTGATGAACTTGTACATGATCCAGAAGAAAGCATGTGCCAGCGTGAATTGTGGAACCGAGATACCTAAGTACGCGACAGCAGAGATCAACGTATCCGACCACTTTTTGTGTCGAAGAGCGCAGATGATGCCCAACGGAACGCCGAACAGCCATGCCAAGATCATGGAACCCGAGGTGATGATTAGTGTCCAATGCAATCCAGATTGAGCCGAGAAAAGCAACCGGCTCAATGAGCCGCCACCAAGAGATGTGCCGAAGTCGCCTCGAGTGACGACACCGACAAGCCAGATCCAGAATTGAACGATGAACGGCTTGTCAATACCCGCTTGAATTCGAAGTGCCGTATGCACAGCATGGGGATCTTGTCCGCTTAGCGCAGCGCCGATCATAGCTGGTGTGAAGAAGTCTCCTGGGAACAGGCCTACCAGACAGAATGAAATGAAGGCGACGATGACAAACACGGGAATAACAGCCAGGATTCGCTTTACGATATATAGACTCAACGAGCTTTCACCCCGTTTCAACATGTATCATACACCGTTTTCTGTGTGCCGACAAAAGGCAGGTTGCGCGAAACTCTCCCAATTATGCTCTATTCTAGCGAGTCTATTGCAGCCAAGACAGCTGCGCGTTCTTAACCTAAGAATGGCTCGCTTGCTTTGCTACGATGTATCTACGGGGATTGAGCTACATCTCAATCCCATCTGGCGCTCCTGTCTCGCCAAACTGAACATTGTGCAGCGCAGCGTAGAGTCCATCTTGCTGGAGTAGCTCGTTGTGCGTTCCCTGCTCCAGCAGCTTGCCTTGATGGAGGACGATGATGCTGTCGGCCTCACGAATTGTGGACAACCGATGCGCGATCACGATTGACGTTCGGCCCTGCATGATTTTCCGCAGGGAATTCTGAATGAGGTTCTCGGTGTGCGAATCGATACTGGCGGTGGCTTCGTCGAGAACAAGGATCTTGGGATCAAACGCCACTGCGCGAGCGAACGAGAGCAGTTGCCGTTCGCCGACAGAGAGCGTTACGCCGCGTTCCTTGACTTCGGTGTGGTAGCCGTCTGGAAGCTCTTCCACGAAATCCGCGTTGACGAATCGAGCGGCTTCGATGGCCGTCTCCTCCGGAATATCGGACCGAAGCTTGATGTTGTCCATGACGTCGCCCGAGAACATGAATACGTCTTGCAGGACGACGGCCATTTGAGCGCGGAGATAGGCTAGATCGAGTTGTTCGATCGGAATGCCATCGAGAAGGATCTGCCCCTTCTGAATCGGGTACATGCGAAGAAGGATGCGGATGATCGTCGTCTTGCCCGAGCCCGTCGGGCCGACAATGGCTAGGTGCTGTCCCGGTTCGGCCGTGAACGACACACCTTTAAGGATCCACTCTTCTTCGTTGTAGGCGAACCAAACGTCCTTGAATTCTATTCTGGCCTGGAATGAATCGATCGTCGTTTCTTGTCCCGGATCCTCTTGCGGTTCGTCGAGCAATCGGAATATACGCTCGGAGGATGCCATCGCCGCCTGCAGAACGTTGTAGCCTTCAGATAGCCGCAATACGGGCTCGAACAACATGCGGACGTACTGAATGAATGCGGTCAAGGCTCCAAGCGAAAGACTGCCGCGCAAGACGTTGAATCCGCCGTACCAGATGACCAATGCGATGGCGAACGAACTGAGGAAACTCATCAGTGGGCGGAAGACGGCGAACGTCATCAGTTGCCGCATGTCGGCCACGTATTTGGCTTCGTTAATCTTCGAGAATCGTTCGTTGGCCTTTTGCTCTTGCACGAAGACTTGGATGATTCGCATCCCAGAGATCGATTCTTGAAGATAGGCGTTCATACGGGCAATTTGCTTCCGTACTTCGCGATACGCCTTGCGCACGCGGTTGCGGAATTGCCAAGCCGCGAACACGATGACTGGGAAGAAGGCGAAAATGACCAGCGCTAGCCGCCACTCCAACCGGAAGATGACAACCATAATCCCCAGAACGAGGAAGGCATCGCGGAACAAGTTCACCAACATTGACGTGAACATCTCGTTGATAGCCTGAACATCACTGGTTACACGCGTCACCAGCCGCCCCACGGGAGCATGGTCAAAGAACGCCAATGGCAGTCGTAGCACGTGTGCGAAGATCTCCTTGCGCATGTCATACATCACACGTTGCCCTGTGTATTGCAGCAGATATACCTGGAGAACGCCAAACACGAAGCGAATCAGGAGAACGCTGACAAACAACGCTGCCAATCGGATGATGCCGGAAATGGAGGAGCCCCGTAGGGCCTCCAGATCTTCGAGGGGCAGCCGGCCGAGCTGCGCCTCGGACGCCATCCATCCACCAGGGATGGGCGTGAAGAGCTCGGGGTATTGGCTTGCATAGGCAGCCTGGTCCGATTCCTGGGAGATGAACATGTAGCGCTCGACTGACAGAAGATCGGATTCCTCCCATTCTCGGCGTGCGTCGGCGGGAACCGTGAGCGTTTCGACCAGGTAGCCTCCGTCTGCCAGTTTGATTGGGGAGCCTACTTCCGGTGCCTCAGGAAGCGTGACCACGGAGTGGGGCAATGTCATGTAGCTGTCGATGGCGGTCTTGGTGATGTACGGGATGACCAGTTGGATGCTGGCCAGGCCGATGGTCAGAAGAACGCAGACCACAAACAACGCGCGATAGGACCTCAGGAAGCGCAGCAATCGGCGCATAAGCTGAGCGTCGAAGGCTCTGCCGAGGATGTCGTCGCCCTGGAAGTGATCGCTCATGAGGGGTTCACCTGCCTCTCCGCTTGCTGAAGCTGCCAGATGCGGTTGTAGATGCCACCCTTCGCGATCAGCTCATTGTGCGTTCCCTGTTCGACGATGCGCCCTTTGTCCAACACAATCGTGTGATCGGCGTTCATGACCGCCGAAATACGATGCGCGATAATGATGCTTGTTCGCTGATGGAAGAAGTCGCGTAGAGAACCCAGAATGAATTCCTCGCGCTCGGCGTCAACAGCAGACAACGGATCGTCGAACACAACGATTTGCGGATCGAGTAGTAGCGCTCGGGCAATTGCCACTCGCTGTTTCTGCCCTCCTGAAAGCGAAATCCCGCGTTCTCCGACCGTGGTTTCATACCCTTGCGGGAACCCTTCTATCTCGTCATGAATTCCAGCCAAGCGGGCGGCTTCGCGAATCCGATCGTCGCTAGCAACCGGGTTTCCAAACGCGATGTTCTCGGAAATACTGGCTGAGAACAGGAATGGATCTTGCGGCACAAAGCCGATCGATCCGCGGAGCTTGGCGAGATCTATATCTCGAATGTCCGTTCCGCCAATGCAAACCGTGCCTACCGGCGGATCGAAAATGCGCGGTATGAGATGAGCGAACGTTGACTTGCCTGAGCCCGTCAAGCCAACGACGCCAAGTGTCATGCCCTCTTCGATAGTTAGCTGTAGATCGGACAGCGCTGGCGTGTCGCTTCTCCCGTCGGCAGTCGGATAGGCAAACGTCAGGTCGTGAATGGATATGCGCGTTCCGCTAAGCGAGCGTGGCTTGACAGGGTTCATGATCCCAGGGGTCTCAGCGAACATCTGGTTGATTCGTCCGAGAGAGGCCCGGCCACGCTGCAACAGGTTGACGGCCCATCCCAGCGAGATCATCGGCCAGATCAGCATGGACAGGTACTGCATGAAGGCGACGAAATCACCGAGAGAAATACTCAATCGAATGACGTCGATGCCACCGATCCAGAGAATGATGGCCAACGTCGTGCCCGACATGAGTTCGATGAACGGATGGAACAGCCCAGACACACGGACTAGAGCCATGTTCTTCTGAAGATAGGTCTGGTTGGAGATGGCGAAGTCGTCCTCGGTTCCCTTTTCTTGCACGAACGATTTGAGAACGCGAATCCCAGCGATGTTCTCTCGCACCTTCTCCATCAAGACAGAATAGGAAGCCTGAAGGATCTCGAACCGGCGATGGATAACCTTTCCGAATCCCAGCATGAAAAGAGTCAAGATGGGAAGCGGCAGCACAGCGTACAACGTGAGCCGAGGATCAATGGTGATCATGATGCCTATGGAGATGGGAATGACAAACAGCGGATCCACGATAGTGAGAATGCCAAACCCACACGCTCGTTGAACGGCGTCGATATCGTTGGTGGCATGGGCCATCAGATCGCCTGTCTTCTTCTCGTTGTAGAACGACGCTGACAAGCTAAGGAAGTGATTGTACAGTTTGGAGCGGAGTTCTCGCTCGATACGACGCGAAGTCCCGATGAAGAAGTAGCGCCAAAGAAACCGAAACACCATCACGATCAGCGCTAGCCCTGTGATCATCAGACCACTTACGAACAAGTCGCCTTCGCCTCGGGCTAGGCGATCGATCGCCGAGCGGATGATAAGTGGGACGAGAATCGTCGCAGAGTTGACAAACAGGAGCGAGATGAGTCCCGCAAACACCCTTCCCTTATAGTGCCACAGCCAAGTAGATAGCCGGTTCATAGAAGCGCAATGATACTCGATTGGCTCGGTCTGAGAAAGGCTCGGAAGCGGGAATGACGGCAGAGAGAGGGAATCGGCGATTGATTGGTCGAAGGGAGCGCGGCGGCTATAATCAGGCAGCGATCCGATCCTGCGCGAGGGGGCAAGATGAAGCGAACTCGGGGTGTGTTGTTGTTTTGCCTGCTAGTTGTCTCCGTGGTGGCGACTGGAGAGACACCTCCTACGTTGCGATTCAGTCTGCCTCCGGTGATGGAAGCCCTCCCGGTGGCTTTTGCGGCCGAGTGGGGTCTGTTTGAAGCACACGGTGTGAATGTCGAGCTTGTCGGGATCACGGACAATCAAGAACGAAGTGGGGCTCTGCTCACCGGAAACCTCGATGGGCTCATGTCCGATGTTACACATGCGATCCTTGACGCATCCACCGGGCTGGGGCTTGTCATGACGGCAGCTGCCAGATCTCACCCTCAAACTGGGAGCGTGGCTCTCGCGCTGCTCTCTCCCGCCTCGTTCCGAATCACAACGTTCGAGGAGCTGCTATTGTCCAATCAGCTCACAGGAATTCTGTATCGAAGTGACTACGAGTACATGCTTGCCGAACTGGTAGAAACAACTGCTAAAGGAGAAGGCGAAACGGCGTCGTGCACGTCGTTCACAGATATGCTGCAGCTGGCGACGATGCTTGGAGCTCAATTCCTTGCATCCGCTGTACTTCCTGAACCCTATGTCTCCTACATCTCGACCTATACTCCCGCGAACGGGGAGCCACTCGAACTGGTGCTACTCTCGGATTTTGAAGGACTCGTGTTGCCTCCCACTGTGGTGCTATTCAGGAAATCCTTTGCCGAGGAGTTCCCTGAAGCGGTCACCGCATTTCACGCCGCGTATGCAGAAGCAATCGCTCGCCTCAACGAGATTTCCCGAGATGAGTTGGTGGAAACAGGACTTGAGGTTGCCGTCTCGCTGTTCTTCCAAGCTGCGAACGTTGAGTTGATTGGCCAGGATGTGCTTGACGCGATTCCAATCCCGGTGTTTGAGCCGCTCGGTATTCTTGAGTTCGACGAGTATGAGGGCATCGCTGAGTGGATGCTTTCGAAGGCGTATGTCTTCGGGGAGATTCCGGCTCATGAAGAGCTGGTTGATTGGCAATTCCTCCCATGATATCGATTCGCGACGTCATGGTTGAGTATGGTCAGGGAGCCAATGCCGTACGAGCCGTCGATGACATCTCTCTTGATATCGAACGTGGCGAGAGCGTGGCGCTGATTGGCCCTTCAGGATGCGGAAAGACGTCGCTATTGTTCGCGATGGCGGGACTGCATCGGCCTGTGTCTGGCGCGATTCAGATTGGCGATGTCCCTGTACATGGTCCGCGCAAGGAAATTGCGCTCATCCTTCAGAACGCCGGGCTGCTTCCGTGGAAGACGGTATCACAGAATGCGAATCTCAGCCTCCTTCTTAGCAAGGAGTACCCTCGCGAGACAGCAGACGCGGTTCTGGAGAATCTAGGGTTAGGCAGTGTCAAGAGTCGCTTCCCAGCGGAGCTGTCCGAGGGAATGAAGCGGCGCGTTGGCATTGCGCGCGCATTGTCTACGTCACCGTCTGTGATGCTGATGGACGAACCGTTGGCTTCGCTAGACACGCTCACCAAGGAACGCATTCAGGATCTGTTTCTTGAATTGTGGGCGCAGCATCAGTTCTCACTTGTGTTGGTCACACACGACATTGAAGAGGCAGCATTCCTGGGACAGCGTGTTGTCGTGTTGACCGAGCGGCCTGCAAGAATCAAGAAGATCGTCATGAATCCCGAGATGGGAGAACAGGACTATAGATCCACTTCTGCCTTCCGACAGATTGTGGCCGAGCTGCGAGGAGCGTTGCTAGCATGAATCGAATGCAGAAGATTCGAGGCGCGATCCGCACGAAGCTCAGGGATCGCGCCATTCTGAGGAACGTCTCGATGTACCTGTTGAGCGTGATCATCGTGCTCGCGATTTGGCAGATCGCCAGTATCGTCGTCGAGGCAGTGAAGGGGCGTGCCTTCTTGCCGACTCCTCTGCGCGCGATAGCAGAGGTTGTGCGTCTCGGGCCCATGCTGTTTCGAAATTTCTGGGTGAGCGCGGCGAGACTTGTTCTTGCCATCCTCATTGCCTTCGTGACGGGATATCCATTGGGCCTACTCATTGGTCACGAACGAAAACTCGATCAACTGATTTCGCCCATGATCTACTTGGTCTATCCGATTCCACAAGTCGCCTTCATCCTATTGCTGTTCCTGGTCTTTGGGATTGGAAATCCAGTCAAGATCGCCATTGTGGCCATCGCAATCTTTTTTCAGCTTCTTGTTTCGGCAAGAGGCGCGGCCAAACACATCGAGCGCGAGCACGTTACCAGCGTCTTGTCGGTTGGAGGCACGCGGTGGCAGATCTACAGACACGTCATTCTGCCCGCGACCTTGCCGTCGATTCTCACGAGCCTTCGGGTGAGTGTTGGCCTTGGGATGGCCTTTCTCTACATCGCTGAGATCTCAGGTTCGGTGGACGTGTCCCGCGGAGGACTCGGCTCGTTCATCAAGACAAACATGATGTATAGCCCTGCGCAAGCGTTTGCCGGCATCCTGGCAATGGCTGTTCTCGGACTGGCGCTCTACGTGATTATTGAGATTATTGAGCGCATCGTTTGTCGCTGGAAATTCGTCGACCGCAAGTCCTCTTGATGACGGCTTGACAGCTCGCTACCATGCGAACATGAATCTGTCGCGCATCTACCTAGTCGCCAACGCAACCAAGTCTGGCGCGCTGCAAGCACTGGTTGAGCTCAAGACCTGGTGCCAGCAGCACGACATCGAAGCGATACCAGTCTCTGCGCCCATCGCGCAGGGTGATGAGAACGCTGTTGTACTGGCGCTTGGTGGAGATGGAACGGTGCTTCGAGCCGCCAACTACTTCGCGAATACGGCGATTCCCATTCTGGGTGTCAATCTGGGAAGCCTTGGCTTCCTCACTCAAGCCACGATTGGTGACCTGCCGTATGTTACGGAGAAACTGCTGGACAGTCAGTTCTTGATCGAAGAACGGATGCGGCTTTCGTACAGAGCCGCCGAGATCGAGGGGACGGTATTGAACGATATTGTTGTCACTGGCGTGAAGGAGTCTCCGTTCTGTGAAATCGAGCTGTCGTGGGGGGATGGCGTGGTTGCCACGTTCCCCGGAGACGGAGCGATTCTGGCCACAGCTACAGGCTCTACTGCCTATAGCTTGTCAGCCGGAGGTCCTGTGATTGTCCCTCCAGCAGCCTGTATTCTGGCGACACCTCACGCTGCTCACAAACTGGGATTGCGGCCAGTTATCTTCCCTCCTGACGAAATCATCCGAGTTGTGACTCAAACAGAGGTTCGCTTGTTTGCTGATGGCGACTATGTATCAAAACTGCCTGCAGGGACAGGAATCGTGGTTCAGCGCGCCGAGATTCCGACCTATCTCATCCGTTTGGCTGATTCGCCACCGTTTTTCCGCGTACTGAATGAGAAACTCAATTGGGCTGACGCTGGCCCGCGACTGAAAGGCAGCTGATCAACCATCATGTTGTTCTTGGGTTCTTACTCCCCAGATGGATAGATCCAGCCATGCACGAATCGTTGCTTGCATCTAGGGCAGTGCGGGATTTTCTGATGACGCAGAGTCGTGATGTTTCCTGTCTTGCTCTCTTGCGAGCCGTAGCCACCTCGACCGACTGGCTGCCCGAATCCTGATGGATGGTTGTGCCAACTTGCAACGGCATCGTGCGTGATCGAAGCCAGACGCCCATGACACGTAGGGCAGCGGCCAAGTCTAAGGAGAAATCGTCCGCGAAGCTTCAGCTGACGTACCGGGCGCTGTTCAGTAGTCATAAAAGATAGTATACCCCCCCTCTCCGCGTGCGATGTCAAGAGGACGGCGACAGGGTGTTTCGCTGTCTGTGAATGCAACGGCTCATTGTCACCCACCTGCTTGCGGCTGTTGGCTATCAGATTCGAAGACAGATCAGAATGGGCGTGGTTTCTTCCCTTTCGCCTGTTCCAGGTGCTCGGTATAATCAAGCCGAAATGCAAATTACCTAGGGGTGAACGCGATGGAGAAAAAAGGGACGTATCGCGTAAAAAGCGGTTTAGCTGAAATGCTCAAGGGTGGCGTGATTATGGACGTCACGACTGCTGAGCAGGCAAAGATTGCAGAAGCGGCAGGAGCCGTCGCTGTCATGGCGTTGGAGCGTGTGCCTGCCGATATTCGTGCACAGGGCGGCGTTGCCCGCATGGCCGACCCGACCAAGGTGAAGGAAATCATGGCCGCTGTCACGATCCCCGTGATGGCCAAGGCTCGCATCGGGCACTTCGTGGAAGCTCAAATTCTGCAATCTCTGGAAGTTGACTACATCGATGAATCCGAGGTTCTAACACCGGCTGATCCTAGCTATCACATCAACAAGTGGAAATTTACTGTGCCCTTTGTCTGTGGCGCACGCAATTTGGGGGAAGCTTGCCGCCGGTTGGCGGAAGGTGCTGCCATGATTCGCACCAAAGGTGAACCAGGAACAGGCAACGTGATCGAGGCAGTCCGCCACATGCGGATGATGAACGAGCAAGTTCGCGAGGTCATTGCTGCTCCGGAAGAAGAGCTGATGACGATAGCCAAAGATCTTGGTGCACCTTATGAGATGCTGCTGGCGATTCGCGAGCATGGCCGACTTCCGGTCGTCAACTTCGCAGCTGGCGGGATTGCCACGCCTGCCGATGCGGCCATGATGATGCAACTGGGCTGCGACGGGATCTTTGTCGGAAGTGGCGTTTTCAAATCTGGCGATCCTGAGGCGCGAGCCCGTGCGATTGTCGAAGCGACGACACATTTTGAGGACGCCGCCAAGATCGCGTCTGTGTCTGAGGGGCTCGGCGAAGCGATGTCCGGCATAGCCATTGAGGAAATCCCAGAGCACGAGATGATGCAGACACGAGGGCAATGACGATTGGAGTGCTGGCTCTCCAGGGAGCCGTCCGGGAGCACGTCTCGAGCCTGAAGCGACTTGGTGTCAAATCGCGCGTCGTGAAGACACAAGAGGAACTTGAGGGCCTTTCCGGCTTGATTCTCCCGGGCGGAGAATCAACGGCCATTTCTTTGCTGGCGGACGCGGGTTTTATGGCGAGTCTGAGGGATTTGGCGAGAAGAGGATTCCCCATGTTTGGGACCTGTGCAGGCATGATTCTGCTGGCATCGAGGATCGATGGGCGCGATTGCGGATATATTGAAGCCATTGACATCACGGTGTCACGCAACGCCTCGGGGCGGCAAGTGAATAGCTTCGAAACGCTCCTTGACATCGACGGAATTGGAGAGGACGTGCCCGCGGTGTTCATTCGAGCTCCCTACGTGACCAGTTACGGTCTGAACGTGCGTCCGATGGCACGATACAACGAGCAATGCGTGATGGCACGGCAGGAAAACGTGCTCGTGGCTAGCTTCCACCCGGAACTGACGGAGGATACGCGGGTCCACGAGTACTTCGTGGAAATGACGAAAGAATCAAGGAACTAGAGGAGGCATCGACCATGAAGCGGGTCGCAATAAATGGATTTGGCAGAATTGGCAGAGCGTTCTTCCGGCTGGCATTCGGGAACCCGGAGATAGAGATCGTTGCGATCAACGACCCGTTCTTCAAGCTGGACATGGCTCGGTATTTGCTGATGAATGATTCGGTCTATGGCAAGTACTCGGGCACCGTGGAGATCACGGAAGCTGAAGACGGATTGATCGTGAATGGAACTCCAGTTCCCTTCCTGGCTGAGAAGAAACCGGACCAATTGCCCTGGGGAGAGAGGAACATTGACTTGGTGATCGAGGCCACCGGCAAGTTCCGCGCCTACAGCGGGAAGGACGGTGCAAATCGCCATCTCCAAGCTGGCGCCAAGCGCGTGCTGTTGTCTGTCCCCGCCAAGGGAGAGAACGCGGACAAGATCCCGCAGATTGTATACGGCGTGAACCACAGCGAGATTGCGGATCAGGATATTGTTTCCGCGGCGTCATGCACGACGAATTCGCTGGTTCCTGTGATGCACGTATTGGAGAAGGAATTTGGCATCGCGCACGCGTTTTTGTCCACCATTCATGGCTATACGGCCGATCAGCAATTGGTGGACGGGATGCATAACTCGATGACTCGCAGCCGTGCTGCGGCGATCAACATCATCCCCACCACCACAGGTGCGGCCATTGCCACTGCGAAAGTCATTCCATCACTTGAAGGCCGAATGCATGGGATTGCATTCCGCGTGCCTGTTCCGACGGGATCAGTTAGCGATATCACGCTAGAGATGAGACAACCAGTGGACAAGTGCAAAGTCAATGAGAAGTTCGAGGAGTATGCCGCTGGAGAATTGATTGACGTGCTCAAGGTCTCCAAAGAACCGCTCGTTTCAACTGACATCATTGGGGAAACCCATCCGAGCATTGTGGACTCGACGCAAACCACAGTCGTTGACGGACGCATGCTCAAGGTGGTGGCGTTCTATGACAACGAATGGGGCTACACCAACCAACTCCTACGCGTGGCCCTGCAGCTCTAGAATCCTGAAGGTGGGGCGGCGTCTGCTGGAGTTGCCAGTGGCCGCCGCGTTCCCTCCGCGGTGTGTCTTGTGTCAGCGTGAGCTGAGCACACTGGATGTCGTTTGCGATGATTGCGTGTCCTCGTTGCCAGCGTTTGAAGGACCTCGTTGTCAACGCTGCAATGACCCTGTCGCCGACTCATCGATTGATTTGTGTGTCCGGTGTGGGACAACGATCCATGCAGCAGATCGCATCATCTCCTTGGGCCCCTATCATGGAAGCTGGGGCCGCTTGGTGTGCATTTTCAAATTCGAGCGAGAACGAGCCGTTGGTCGATGGCTGGGCGAGCGAATGGCAGCTGCGCTACGGGCAGCGGAGTCAATTGGCGAATTCAGCGCGATCACATTCGTCCCGATGACACGGCGGTGTCGGCGCGAACGCGGATTCAACCAAGCCGAGATACTAGCCATCGTCATTGCCAAACAGCTGAATGTCCCCGTCGTCCGGTTGCTGATCAAGACCCGCACGACCCTACTGCAGGGCCGCCTTCCTGCAGCGGAACGAAAGACGAACTTGCAGGACGCCTTCCGGCCGTTACCATCTGAGCAACGAAGGGTCCTTCTCGTGGACGATATCTACACAACGGGAGCGACTGCTGAAGAGTGTGCTCGGACGCTGAAGCGAGGTGGCGCGCAATCTGTCGTCGCGATGACGGTTGCTCGAGCGTAAGGAGTCTGCATGCGCGTATCGTCGGCCTGTCTAGGTCAGTTGGGAACCAATTGCTATCTCGTTGAGGTGGAATCCGGGACTCTCCTGATTGATCCGGCCGTAGATTCACCCGCGCTTCATTCACTGATTGGAGATCGATCGATCGACGTAGTTGTTCTGACACACGGGCATTTCGATCACGTTGGGGGAGCCTGGGCGGTCAATGCGCCGGAGATTGTGATGAACCGAGAAGACTTGCCATTTGTCGACGAGTACTTCCCGAACCATGGTCCCGTTCATCGTCATGTTGAGGAGGGGGACGAAATCCTTCCGGGAGTGAAGGTCCTACATCTGCCCGGTCACTCTCCAGGCAGCATCGTGTTGCGGGTGGAGGACGCCCTGTTTGTCGGCGACGTCCTGTTCGCCGGGTCCATCGGACGAACGGACCTGGCTAGAGGATCGATGGGCGTGATGGCCAATTCGCTACGGCGATTGACGGCGTTGCCAGGAGACTACGACGTGTATCCGGGACACGGTGAATCTACGACGCTGAACTGTGAACGACAGATCAATCCCTATATCCGTATGCTGAGGTGATCGATGCCAGGTCAACGTGCTGATGTGAAAGAGATCAAGTCTCGATTGGACATTGTCTCCGTCATCTCGCGCTATGTTACGCTGACCAAGTCGGGAGCCGGATTCAAGGGCAAGTGCCCGTTCCACAAAGACGATACGCCGTCGATGACGGTCAGCGCCGAGAAAGGACTGTGGCATTGCTTCGGATGTGGAGAGGGTGGCGATGTCATCGGTTTTTTCATGAAGATCGAACGGTTGTCGTTCATCGAAGCCGTTCGGAGATTGGCCGAGGAAGTTGGCATGTCGTTCGATACTGCTGAAGACGGTGCCCGGGATGAACTGCGCTCCGTGATGAAGGACGTGGCCAATTCCTTCGCCAAGAACCTCCGTTCGGATGCTGGGGAGAAGGCGAGAGACTACCTGTTGAATCGAGGCTATCCGGAATCTTGTTGGATGGAGTATGGTCTCGGCTATGCGCTTCCCGGATGGGAGAACGTCAAGCGAGCCTTCTCCAGGCACGGGGAAGCTACCCTGTTGAAACTGGGCCTTCTCGTTCAGGGAGACAAGGGGACCTACGATCGATTCCGCGACCGTACCATCTTCCCTATTCTCGATCTCTCAGGGCGTCCCGTCGGATTCGGAGGACGCGCGTTTGATGGAGAGCCGAAGTACCTGAATTCATCTCAAACGCCACTGTTCGACAAAGGACGGCTCGTGTATGGCATCTCCTGGGCAAGGGAACGGATGTCGCAAACGCGAACAGCAGTACTCGTAGAGGGCTACACCGACGTACTCAGCCTGCATCAAGCAGACATCCTAAATGCTGTCGGTAGTATGGGAACCTCATTGACGCAAGGCCAGGCAGAGCTGTTGAAACGGTTCGTGGAAGAGGTTGTCATTGCCTATGACCAAGACGCGGCCGGGAGCGCGGCGTCATTGCGGGGCATGCAGATTCTCCGAAACGTCGGCTTGAATGTGCGCGTGGCTCAGCTTCCACCCGGCGAGGATCCCGACGGATTGGTGCAGCAAGGTGGCTCTGAAGCGATGCATGAGGTGCTTGCCGCTGCGCTTCCGTTCCACGAGTTCTTCATCGAGACGCTCAAAGCAAAGCATGATGTGACGACGATCCACGGGAAAGAGCGGCTGTTGGAAGATGCTCGTGAGTTCTATCGTGAGATTCGAAGTTCGGCGCTTCGCGAAGAGATCGAGAAGCAGATCGCAATACTGACTGATCTATCGATTGAGTCTGTTCGTAGAGAGCTGCCACGCCGGTCGCGTCCACGAGATGAGGAGCCGGTAAGTCACGAGCGTGCCGAGCATTGGGGCGCAGAGGAACACCTTCTCGCTCTCGTGCTGCGGGGGGAGGTTGCGTGGGACACGGTTGCCTTTCACTTGGCGCCTGAAGACTTCTCGGAAATCAATCAGCCGATTGCTGAGCGCCTTGCTGCTGGAGTAAATGATTTGTCTGAATTGATG
>Ga0272441_10003051_pt1 | contig 32712 bp, 27 predicted proteins | sample SSMProp6N_FD_193582 | JGI IMG/M metagenome (GOLD analysis project Ga0272441, IMG submission 193582) | Marine sediment archaeal communities from Little Sippewissett salt marsh, Falmouth, MA, United States - SSM-Prop-6N | ecosystem: Environmental > Aquatic > Marine > Wetlands > Sediment ... | reverse complement strand
AGCTAATTGCCCGGAGGGACAACAAAGGCACACTCCCAGCCTTCATCCGTACCCTCACAAGGATAGCCGCATGATCAGATCAGAAAGCAAAAACAACGACGCGCAGAGCGGGTTTTTCACCAGCTCCACAGTCACCGTTTATTTGTCTGTTTTGGCGCGTTTTCGTGTCTTCTTCTCCATTTTTTTTCGCCAGCCTTTTTGGCGGCCCACCGGTAATGGCCGAACGCGGCGCCCGATGAGGTGTTCCACCTTACTCAGGAAACTGTCCGTGCCGAGGGGGCGGCCCGTGTAGGTGTTGCGGCGGATGGCTCCGAACGATTCCGCGTCGCCGGCGGCCTTTTTGAGCGTCGCACGCCACTGGCGGGCGGGCATCTCCTTGCGCCAGGCGGCCAAGTCCAGCAACGCCGCGCCCGCGCCTTCCGCTTTCGTTGAACCGCAATGCAGCGCCGCGCTCGACCACGCGTACTCCCACGGTTGCCGCGCCATCCCCGCCCGCACCGGGTTGAGCTCGACGTAACACAGCGCCGCATCCGCGTGCCGCCTGTCCATCGCGCACGAATAGAACCGGTTCTGCCACAAATGCCCGGTCCGCCCGTGCATCCGGTTGACGTACTGCGTGTACAAAAAATGCGTCCGCCCCACCGCCTTCGCCAGAGACTCTTCCCGCTCCGGCACGCCGATCAGGTGCACGTGATTCGTCATCAAACAAAACCCTTCCAACCGGAACCCATACCGCGCCCCCTGCTCCCGCAAAAACTCCAAATATACCCGCCGGTCGTCTTCAACAAAAAACACGTCCTGTTTATTGTTGCCCCTTTGCGTGACATGATGCCACGCCCCCGGTACCACGATCCTCGCTAATCTTGCCATGCCGCCTACCCTACACCCACTCCACCAAAATGTCAAATAAACCGTGACTGTCCCCGTTTACCGCCCACCAGACGCCCGGCGCCCGTGCAGCCAGCCAAGCCGAAAGGGCCGCCGAGAATGGGCCCGATAGGTGTAGCTCGTCGGAGGCGGCCCTTTCGGCGATCACTTGATTTTTAAACACAGTATCTCGCAATGACAGGCAGGGGATCGGGATTGCGTTGCATGCTTTTCTGGTACGCCGTGGAATACTACCCAGCTAGAGCATCTTCAGGTTGACCTGCGGTAATTGCTCTCATTGTGGTGCAGGCGTCTCGCCAGCCCTGACAGCACTCCCACCGCCGCGCCTCGTCCTTGAACCGCTCTAGAGCGGCTACCATGAGGGCACGAAGAACCCAAAAGAGGGCAACGTGCCGGTTTTTGCTTACCGGAACAGCCAGTAGACGAAGCCTACCATCACTGCCACCACCAGCCATATGGTAATGAAGCCCGCGAGGCCGATGAAGGTGGGGCGCTGAATTTCGAGGTCGGTGTTGGGGAACAGCTTGCGTTGGGGCGCGGGCTCCATCCCGGGGGGAAGCGTGAACGGGGCGAGGTGGGGTTCGGGCTTCAGGACGGGCGTCCTCAGGCAGGCGTAGAACCGGTCGAGCCGCGACTTGCCGACGCGCGGCGTGAACAGGCTCACGAGAATCGCCGCGCCGAACCCGCCGGTGAGGTAGATGAACATCTGCCAGGAGATGCGGAACTGGCCGTCCCAGATCATGAAATCGGGGAGGTTCTGCACGGCCCACGTATGGAAAAACGCCTGGTTCGTGACGAACATCAGGCCAAACGCTACCGCCGTGCCGGCCCATGCGCCGGCGACGGTGGTCCTGCGCCAGAACAGGCCGAGCCAGAACGCGGGGCCCATCATGGCCTGGATGCGGAAAAACCATTCGAGCGCCGAGGGCACGTTGTCGAAGCGGGTGGCGAAGAAAATGCTTATGGCAACGATTATGGCCGAGACGATGCGGCCCACGAGGATGTAGTGCCGGTCCTCGCGGCCGGTGACGATGAACTTGCGGTACAGGTTCTGCGTGAACAGGCCGGACGACGCCACCATGAAGGCGTCGCACGAAGACATGATCGAGGCCAGCAGCGCCGCCAGGAACAGGCCCACCAGCCCCGGCAACACCTGGGGCAGCAGATCGCGGGCCATCGTGCCGTAGATGAGGTCGGGCTGCATCTGCGTGCCCGCATAATAAACGACGCCCGCCAGGCCCGTGAGCATCCAGGCGATCGTGCAGACGCGCTTCAGGAGGTTGCCGCCGGTGAACCCGACGCGCCCGTCCATCTCGGTTCGGCCGCCGGCGCAGTTGCCCATGACGTGCGGCTGGGTCACCACCCCGACAAGCGCGTTGATCGCAAAGATTACGACGTGGAACAGGTTGATTTCGCCGGGCGCGACGAGGCTGAGCATGCCGGGGTTGTCGATGCCGGCGCGGATGCCGGCCATGCCGCCGACCATGTTCAGCGCGAACGGCAGGATGATGAACGACAGGATGATCGTGAGGATGCCCTGGATGAAGTCGGTCACGATGGCCGCGGCAAGGCCGCCGGCAATGCCGTAGACGACGAACAGCACCGTCATCGTCAAAATGGCCCACTGCTTGGGAATCGCCCCGCCCGAAATCGCCTCGACCGTCGCCCCGGCCCCCAACAGGAGCACGCCCATGTTCACGGTAAGCTGGAGCGTGCCCACGATGGCGTACAGGCCGGCCGTCGGGCGGTTGTAACGGTACTCGAACAGGTCGCCGGTGGTGACGGCCCGCATCCGGCGGAACGCCGGCGCGACGATCCAGTAGAAGGGCGTGGCGAACAGCCAGAGCCACTGATACCAGATGCCGCTGATGCCGTTGGTGTAGGTTTTCGAGGAGACGCCGACCGCATCGTTGCCGCTGGTGCCCGCGCCGAACGCGAAAAAGACCATGAAGGCCTTGCCGAACCGCCGGCCGCCGATGAAGAAATCCTCGGTGTCTTTGATTTTGCGGGCGGTCCAGACCCCGATGAACGTGATGCCCACCATGTACACGGCCAGCGTCAGCCAATCCCAACCTTCAATACCAAACATTTACCTCAGTTCCCACCTGTTAATGCGCGCGCCTTGCGACTCGTCCTATGTTAGCAATCGTGCGGGGCAAAAAAAAGCGAGCGCCGCGAACCCGCCGGTCTTGCAAGGTTCGCGGCGCCGTTCGATTATTCGGGCAACGGCTGGTCTTTGGTTTCGGGAGCGAACGGGAGAATGAAGACTATCCCGAGAATGAAGACGCCGGACAACATGATGGCTGCCCTTTGGATGCCCACCAGGCCGCCGCCGTGCATGCTGCTGAGGTAGCCGAACACCATCGGCCCGCTGGCCGACAGATAGCGGGCGACGTTGTAGCAGAAGCCCGTGCCGGTAGCCCGCAGGCGGGTCGGGAACAGTTCCGGGAAATAGATGGCGTATCCGCCGAACATGGTCAGCAGGCTGAAGCCCATGAGCGGGTACATGATCTGCGCGGTTATGAAGTCTTTAGTGAAATAGAAGGTAGTCGGCACGACCACGGTGCACAAGAGCAACGAAATAAGGAAGGCCCTTTTGCGGCCGCTTCGCTGGGCGAACCAGGTGAAGGCCATCACGCCGAAGAACCCGCCGAGGTTTTGCAGCATCACGCACCAGGCCATTCTGCGGTCGACCGCGGCCATGAAAGCGGGATCCGTACTGCCCTCGGGGTTTAGAGCGGCGCGGATTAACTCGGCGCTCCAAGTGCCGATACCCCAGAATCCGATCACGCCGATCGCACCCAGGCCCACGCCTACCAGCGTGTTGCGCCGCAACACGCGATCCGTGAACAAGTGAATGATCGAGCCCACCACCTGGCCGGTCTCTTTGGCTTTCTTCCGGCTCGCATGCCAGACTTCCGGCTCCTTGACGAACAACCGGATCGCCAGCAGCAGGACCGCCGGAACCAACCCCACGGCGAACACCCACCGCCAGCCCCAGTTCGGGTTCGCCCCGACAACGAAGTAGATGGCCCCCGCCAGCACGTTGCCCAAAGCGGATGTCGCCTGAACCAGCCCGAGCGCAGTGGTGCGCGCATGCGCCGGGAAAGTCTCCGCGACAAGCGAAGCGCCCGCGGCAAATTCGCCGCCAATGCCCAGGCCGGTGAGAAACCGCAGAATGATAAACTGCATCGGGGTCTGGCTGAGCCCGCTGAGGCCGGTGAAGCCCGCGTACATCAGAATGGTCACGGCCATCGTCCGCGTCCGGCCCAACCGGTCGCCGATCATGCCGAACAACAATCCCCCGGAGGCCCAACCGATAATGAAAATGCTCTGGGCCAGCCCAACCCACCATTGAACGGTGGCGTGATTGCCCGGAAGGGCCAGCAGCTCGCTTAATGCGGGCGTTTTCGCCTGCACATAAAGCCACTGGTCCATCGTGTCGAAAAGCCAGCCAAAACAGGCCACGCCCAGAACAAGATAATGATAGCCGGTTAGTCCTTCAGTCCATTTCTTCTTTCCCACGGAGATTTCTTTTGCGGCATCGTCAAGAACAGCCATGGCGAGGTCTCACTTTCTCAATTTTCTTACTTTCCCGCGATTGAAGGAGGTCAAAAAGCGCCGCTACAATACAGATCTTGACCGCGTAGCGCAATAGTTTTCTTCGTAAGGAATGATTGGGCGCAGCCGGGGCGTTGAGGCAATCGGCTGAACTGCGAGTGATGTGCGGGGTTTTACTGCGGTTGCAAGATTTCCGGTAAGCGAATTGCCGCGAATGACGGTCCACGGCGCCAACGATCGAGGTCCGCAATCTTGAAGATCATTCTTCTTTTCTTGTTTCCGTTAGCTTTGGCGTTGATTGGCTGCGCAACCAACGGCGACGCTTCGCCCAACCCGGTGCAGGCCGACCCGGCCGTGTCAATCCCTGATCCGGAGCCCGAGCTGCCGCCCGAGTTGGAAACGGCGCCGACGCCAGCGCCGCCGACGCGGCCCCAGCGTCCCCGGCAGATCGAAACCAAGACGCCGACCTCGAGCGAGATCCAGCAGCTTGAACGGCGCTTGGTTCAGGCGAGAATCGATGCCAGTAATAAACCCGGCGATCCGTTGCGGCATTACAGGCTGGGAAATGCGTTTTTCGACCTGGGCCGGTATGACGAAGCCGGGGCCGCCTACGAGCACGCCATCGCGCTTGATCCGCAAAACGCCGCCGCCCGCGTTAACCGGGGGCTTTGTCTGAGGCGGCTGGGGAGGAGCGAGGACGCCATCCGGGAATACACCTTCGCGCTCGCCATCCAGCCCGACGACGCCACCCTGCTGCAAAACCTCGCCATCGCGCTGGAGGGCGAGGGCAAGACGCCGCAGGCTGTAGAAGTTCTGGCCCGGCTCGTGGAGGTGCGGCCGGACAATGTTTCGGTACTGGCGCGCCTGGCGCACGGGCTGTTCCGGCTGGGCCGGTACCGCGAGGCGGGTTACTACTTCCAGGAGATCATCCGGCTCGATCCCGGCCTCGCTTCCGACTATTACAACCTCGGCCTGTGCTACTTCCACCTCGGAGACTACGACCGCACCCTTATGACGTGGCTGACCGCTCTCGCCCATGACGCCAACAACGAGTCCGTAAACAAGGGCCTTGCCGTTTTGTACTGGAAACGGGCCGAGTATAAGCAGGCATGGGACCTGGTCGCCGCATGTCATGCAAAAGGTATAATCCTCGACGAAAAGTTTCTGGCCAACCTGAGAGAAGACAGCCGCGCCGCCGCCCAACAAAACGGCGGGTGACTTCTACGGAAGTTTGCAGGAATACCGGCGCGATTGCGCCGACCGCGAACGGTCGGACGTTGGAATTCCGCTATCAATGACGTTCCTCGTACGTCCGAACTCCCGATTCGGACCTTGCCCGCTTTACGCTCCCAAGGTATGGCGCAGGGTGAAGGATTGTCGGTGCGTGGTGCCTCGGCGGCTGGATGGTCCGAATCGGAGTTCGGACCTACGACGGCGCAGCATTCTGTGCACCGAGCACTTCGCACTTATTGAAGAGCGTGGCGTTTCAGCATGTCCAGCACCTGCCCAACCACTTGGTCCTGGGTCATCCCGTTGCATTCGACGGTGATATCCGCTTCCCGCCGGTACAGCGGCAGCCGCTCGTGGTAGAGTTGCTCGATTGTCTGCCCCGGCCCGATCACGAGACCGCGCGATTTGGTGTCAACAAGCCGCTGCTCGAGCACGTCCAACGGCAGCCACAGATGGATCACGAACCCGCCGGCCCGCAGATGGTCCATGGCCGGTTTACTGTACACGACGCTGCCGCCGGTGGCGATCACGGTATTTTGGCACATCAGGTTAAGCACGTGCCGTTCCTCGAGCACCTGGAAGGCTTCAATCCCTTCGGCATCGATGATGGCCTGCAGCATCCGGCCTTCCCGCAACTGGATCCGCACGTCCGTATCAACAAAATCCCGCGACAACGCCTTCGCCAGCAGCACGCCCACCGTGCTTTTGCCCACGCCGGGCATTCCGATCAGCACCACGTTTGAATCAAGCCGCCTGCCCATCTATTCGGCCCCGCCTTTCATGCCGCTGAACCGGTCTTCCTCGTCGCGGAACAGCACGTTGAACGTCGTCAGGCTGCCGTAGGCCCGGGTAATCAGGGTTTGCAGCTCGATTCTTTCCTCGTTGGAGAGCGCGGGGTGGTTGTTCAGCTTCTGTTCAAGTACGCGGAGTCTCTCGCGCACCGAAGTTATCTTTTTGAAAAACGCGTTCAGCGGGATTTCTTTGGGCTTCAGGGTCTCGTCGAACGGATGCAACACCACTTTGCCGCCGTCCCACCGCGGGGCGATTTCGCACCGCCCGCAGCCCATCTCTTCCTCGAGCACTTCCCGCAACGCCGCTTTTACCGCTTGCCAATGGAGTTCCATCTGTAACCGCTCCCGGTTGGTTTTGCCAGAGATCGTAACACTTAATCCCCCAATCGGCAATCGAAAACCGCGTCGCGAAATTGACATGCCGCGGGTCCGCCCGTATCATAACGGTTCTTGGTGCACACCTTAGCAGTTGGAAGCGGGGACCATGGGACGCGTCATCGTTATCGCCAATCAGAAAGGCGGCGTGGGCAAAACCACGACGGCCATCAATCTGTCCGCCTGCATGGCCGCGGCGGGCAAAAAAACGCTCTTGGTCGACCTCGACCCGCAGGGCAACGCAACAAGCGGGTTGGGCGTGGCCAAACAGGCGCTCGACCAGACGTTGTACCACGCGCTGGTCGACCACGTCGGGCTGCTTGACGTGACGCAGCCCACGGCCGTGGACGGCCTGTCGGTGGCGCCGGCAAACAAGGATCTGGTGGGCGCGGAGGTCGAGTTGGTGGACGTGCCGGAGCGGGAGTACCGGTTGCGCCGGCAGGTGGATTCGGTCCGCGATGCATTCGATTACGTTTTTATCGACTGCCCGCCGTCGCTCGGGTTGCTGACGCTGAATGGTCTTGTGGCGGCGGACGGGGTGATGATCACGTTGCAGTGCGAGTATTACGCGCTCGAAGGCCTGAGCGAGTTGCTGCACACGATCGTGCTTGTGCGCGATAAGCTTAACCCGCGGCTGCGCCTGCAGGGCGTCCTGCTGACGATGTACCAGCACACGAACCTGTCGCGACAGGTGGTCGACGACGTGCGGGCGCATCTCGGCCAGAAGGTGTACGAAACCGTCATACCCCGTAACGTCACGCTGAGCGAGGCGCCAAGTTTCGGCAAACCCGTCATCTATTACGACTTAAAATCGCCGGGGGCGCAGGCTTACCTGGCCCTGGCGCGGGAGGTTGTTGCGCGTGGATAAGAAAAAAGGCCTCGGGAAAGGATTAAGCGCACTCATCGGCTCCGGGCCGGCCCAAGCCGGCAACGGCGGCGCGCTCAAAGATATCGCGGCGCTCAGCGACACCGGCGACGAGCGGCTGCTCCGGCTCGATCCGCGCAATATCAAACCGAACCCGAGCCAGCCCCGCCGCGAGTTCAACGAGGAAACCCTCGGGGAACTCGCCGAAAGCATCCGGCGCGACGGGATTCAGGAACCGGTGATCGTGCGGCGGGCGGGCAACGATTACGAGTTGGTAAGCGGCGAGCGGCGCGTGCGCGCGGCCGTCATGGCCGATTTGGAAACGGTTCCGGCCGTCTGCCGCGACGTGTCCGACCGCGACATGCTCAAGCTCGGCCTGATCGAAAACATCCAGCGGGAAGACCTCAACCCTATCGACCTCGCCAGGGCGTACAACGACCTCATCGAACAGTTTAGGTGGACGCAGGAACAACTGGCCGACGAGGTGGGCAAGAAACGCGTTACGGTAACCAACACGCTACGGTTGCTCAACCTGCCCGCCGACATCCGGGCCTACGTCGTCGAAGGCGCGCTCACCATGGGCCATGCCCGCGCGTTGCTCGCCATCGATAAACCCGCAGCTCAGCGGGCCGCCGCGAAAAGGATAATCGAGGAAGGCCTGTCCGTCCGCCAGGCCGAAAAACTCGCCGCGCTCAAAACGCTCCCGCCAAAACCCGAAAAGCCGCGCCCGCCTGAAAAGAAGGATCCGAACATCGAGGCGCTCGAAGACGACCTCCGCCAGCGGTTCGGCACGAAGGTGCGCATTAGAAGCAACAAGAAGAACCGGGGAAAGATCGAAATCGAGTTTTTCGACCTCGACCAGCTCGAGCGAATTCTGGCCTGCATCCAGCGCTAATCCTGAACCAGGATCTTTTCCGCCTTTTCCATACGTATCATACGTCCCATAAGTCCCATACGTCCCATTTCGACCGTACATTCGACCGTACCAAAGCTTGATCCTCGCAGTCTAAAACATGTACAACTTGTAGTGACCTGGCGAAAGGAATTCACCCAATGCTTGACATCAAACTCCTGCGTGAATCGCCCGAGGTGGTGCGGGCCGCCCTGAAAAAACGTAACAGTCCGATCGATCTCGAACCTTTACTCGAGCTCGACGCCCGCCGCCGCAAGTTGCTGTACGACATGGAACAGCTCAAGGCCGAGCAGAATAAGGCGTCCGAAGAAATCGCCCAGCTTAAACGGGCCAAAAAGGACGCATCCAAACAGATCGCGGCGATGAAGACCGTCAGCGCGAACGTGAAAGAGTTTGCCGAGCAGGTGAAAGAAGTCGACGCCGAGCTGGCCGAACAACTGCTGGGCATTCCCAACATTCCCGACGAGTCCGTGCCGGTCGGGCCGGACGATTCGGCCAACCGCGAAGAGCGCCGGTGGGGCGAGCCCCCCACTCTCGATTTCGAGCCGCGCGACCACGTCGAGATCGGCGAAATCTGCGGCATACTCGATTTTGAACGCGCCGCCAAGATTTCCGGCGCGCGGTTTACGCTGTCCCGCGGTCCGGGCGCATTGCTCGAGCGGGCCCTGACGAATTTCATGCTCGATGTGCACACCCGCGAGCGCGGTTACACCGAAGTCCTGCCGCCGTTCATGACCAATTCCGACTCGATGCAGGGCACCGGCCAACTGCCGAAGTTCGCCTCGGACCTGTTCCGGATCGAGGGCGCGGATTTCTGGCTCATACCGACGGCTGAGGTGCCGGTTACGAACATCCACCGCGACGAGATTCTCGATGAAGAACAGTTGCCGGTCAAATATTGCGCGTACACGCCGTGTTTCAGGAGCGAGGCCGGGTCGTACGGCAAAGACACCCGCGGGATGATACGCGTTCACCAGTTCAACAAGGTCGAGCTGGTGAAGTTCACAAAACCGGAACAGTCGTGGGACGAACTAGAAAAGCTCACCAACGACGCCGAGGCCATCCTGCAGCGGCTGGGCCTGCCCTACCGCGTGGTGACCCTGTCGACGGGCGACATGGGGTTCAGCGCGGCGAAAACCTACGACATCGAAGTCTGGCTGCCGGGCCAGAACACGTACCGCGAGATCAGTTCGTGCTCGAATTTTACGGACTTTCAGGCGCGGCGGGCGTCGATCCGGTTCCGCCGCGGCAAAAAGCCGGAGTTTGTGCACACGCTGAACGGATCGGGGCTGGCCGTGGGCCGGACGGTAGTTGCCGTGCTCGAGAATTATCAGCAGGCCGACGGGTCCGTCATGGTCCCGGCGGCATTGCGCCCGTACATGCACGGGCTGGAAAAGATTGAGGCTGCGCAATGATCGACCATTTCCAGGAAGCTGCAAAAGCATTAAAGAACGCCGTGTGCGCCGTGGCCGTAACAGGCTCCGGCATGTCCGCCGAAAGCGGGATACCCACGTTCCGCGGCACCGGCGGTATCTGGGACAAGTACCCCCCGGAAGAATACGCCACCATCGAGGCGTTCAACGCCAATCCCGACAAGATCTGGAAGTTCTGGATAGAGCTGGTCAACGTGCTGCACGATAAAAAGCCCAATCCGGGCCATTACGCGCTCGCCGAACTCGAAAAAATGGGCATCCTGAAGGCGGTCGTCACCCAAAACGTCGACAACCTTCACCAGGACGCCGGCAGCCAGACCGTTATCGAATACCACGGCAACGCCAAGTGGCTGGTGTGCCCGAGATGCCGGCACCGCGACCTGCTCGATCTCGCCCAGCACGGCCAGACGGCCCCGTTTTGTTTTTGCGGCACGCCGATGCGGCCCGACATCGTCATGTACGGCGAGCCCATTCCGAGCCAGCCGCTGGTCGAGGCGGCGCGTTTTGCGGAAACCTGCGATGTCATGCTCGTCATCGGCACCTCCGCGTCAACGTATCCGGCCGCGAGCCTGCCCGTGTTCGCCAAACAGAACGGTGCTTACATCATCGAGGCCAACACCGAGACCACCGAGTTCACCCGGACCATCACGGATTCCTTCCTGGCCGGCCCCTCAGGCGAAACGCTGCCCCGGCTCGTCGAGCTTGTGAAAGGCCACGGAAGCTGACGGCATTGCAAAAGGACATCCCGAACACCCCATCCACGTAAATTGGCACGCGGCCTGAGCATTTCCGGAGTTTATGTCCTTTTCGTCCTTTGTGTCCTTTCTGCAAGCCGGTTCAGCAGGCGCCTGGCGGCGAGGCCGGCCCGCGAATCGAGCGCGGCCAGCGCATCGAGCCGCCCGTCCACCTTCGCCTGAAACGTCTCCAGCGAGTCGGTTCGGTCAATCCAAATCCGCCGCAGGTTATACATGTCCGAGCCGTGCGCGTTTACGCCGTAGCGGTTCGACGCGGCCCGGCAAAATCCCGCTTCTTTGACTAACGCCACGCTCGCGGCATCGTAATCGGAGCGGGAGCCGAAGGGGTAGGCAAACGAAACAATTTCGCAACCCAATTGCTGTTCGATGACGTCTTTTGCGCCCTTAATCTCCTCCCGCTGTTGTTCCGGCGATATTTGGGCCAGCCTGGGGTGGGATAACGTATGACAGCCAATCTCAAATCCTTGCGCATGCAGCTCGCGCACCCCGTCCCACGTCATCAGCGAGGCCGTGGCCTTGTCGGTGTCATGGTCGAGCATGCCGCCGGCGCGTCCGGCGACGACAAAAAACGTGGCGGGGATGCCGAACTCGCGCAGGACGGGCGCGGCGTTGAGGAGATTGTCGGCGTACCCGTCGTCGAAGGTGACAGCAACGCCGTCAGCGCCCGCCGCGGCTCTTTCGAACGAGATGACGCGGCAGTTGTTCGCGAGCCACTCCATCTGGCGGCGGAAATCCGCGGGCGCGACGTTCATCTCGTGGTCGCGCTCGCCGACGCTGTGGTACGTGAGGATGCGCGAGCCGGTGCGTTTGAAAACGGGGCCGGCGAGCATCGCGGCGCGCTTGACGCCCTTTTTGATCGCGCTTTTCGCGTCAACCGCCACGCGCGCCCTCCGTCGCGGTCAGCGTGCCACAAACGTACCCGCACGCGTACGCGCAGTACGCGCTGAAACGCAAAAAACGCCCCTGCGCGAGCGCTTTCAACAGCCGCAGCGGGAACCGTGCCGCCCGGTAGGCGAACGGCCGCCGCGGCTTGAACGACGCCGAATCGAGTGACTCGTGCGTTTCGTACACCGCGCCCGGCTGAAACTTCCGCGCATATGCCGAGCCGTATCCGTTGCGGAAGAAGATCCGCATAAGTTTGCGCCAGCCCGCCGGCAACGGGTGGTAAATGACGGCGCCGGGCACAAGCACGACGCGGTAGCCCGCTTCCCTCAGCCGGACCCGCAGGTCGGGGTCGAGCCCGCGGATCAGGTCTTCCCGCTCGCCCCCAACCTCCCGGAACACCGCCGCCGGGATCGCGCAGCACCCGTGGCATGCGTAGTCGCTGTCGGTGATTTCATCCACGACGGGCGTGTTGAACCTCGGGAACTGCTTTGCGGCGCGGCGCTGGAAAGGCGTGGCATCGGGCGGCGTAACGATGCTGGCGCCCGCCATGCCAATCGCCGCGTCCGCGTCCAGCGCCGCCACGAGCCGTTCGAGCACATCATCGCCCGCCAGGCACGAGTCGTCATCCAGAATCACGAGGATCCCGCCCCGCGCCTTCTCGGCGCCCTGGTTAATGGCTTTACCCTGCGGCGCGACGCCGCGGATCACGTGCGTCTCGAAGTTCTGGAATGTCTGGCGTTGGATGCTCTCGAGCAGTTTCGGCACGGCCCCGCCCCGGTGGCCGTCCAACGACGGGATGACCAGCGATACCCGCGGTTCCGCGTTCCGATCCCGGCTTTCCATGCGCCCCTGCCGCCTAATCCGGCAACAGGCTCGCGAACAGGCCCAACCGCGCCAGCGGCGCCGTTGCGGCTATAAGCGCGCCCCGGGCCGCCGGAGATTTCGCCACCACCGGCGTCAACCCTGGCGCCGCCTTGTAGTAGGCCCGGATCGCCCGGCTGCCCGCGGCCGTCGGCGCCAGCAGCTTGTCGCGAACCGCCCGCAATCCTTGAAGCATCGCCGGCGCCCCCGCGTACGTCACCGACAGCGGGCAGCCGCCGTTGTTCACATCCCTGCAATCGTCGGCCCCGCGATCGGTCGAAGGCGGATTGGCCTCGATATACTGTTGGATCTGCGGGAAAAAGTGGTGAAACGAGGCAAACCAGTCGAGGTTATTAGTAGTGTTTGTGCAGGAATGCTCGGGTCCCTGGCTGAGCATGCCCACGATGCGGTTGTTTTCCGCCTCGTTGTCCAGCAGCAGACAAGAACCGGACGAACCGCCTTCGGTGACGCCGAGATCCCAGTGCACGAGCGTCTGGTCCTGCCTGCCGTTCTGGTCGTCGTTGACGGCGCGCACGGTGCCTTTGGAGATGCGCATGTGGGAGGCGTTGGGATGGTGAATGGCTTTCACGGACTCGCCCGGGACGAGCTGGCGGCTGTCCCAGCCCAAATAGATCCGCCCGTACGGCCCGACCGGCACCTGGCCCAGCTCAATCAGGGTGGCATCGAGCAAGGCGTCGGTCGCCAGAAGTTTCACGCCGTAGCTGCGCAACGGGAGCGAGTTCCGATCCGGTCCTTCCGCTCCGCAGGTATCCGATCGGTAGTCCCAGATAACTTCGGTTTTCTCGACAATATCCTGGCTGCAGATGCAGTGGTTGGCCGTGGTGAAGAAAGGTTCAAACTCGGGGGCCGGCGTCATCGCGTTGTTAATCAGCGTGCCAGAACAAAAATTGAAGTGATCACCTACGGGGTAAGACAATATCCCCACGCCGCTCGCCGCCGCGACCGTGGCCGGATCCGTTTCGCAGGAAATGTCCAAATGGCATGAGAGTCTTGTTAACACTTCTTTAAAAGACAGGAAAAGGTGAGAGTAGGCTGTAACCCTCAGCTGCGGTGCGTCTTCATACGGCGTCTTGACAAGTACAACGGTTTCGTCCCCAAAAACGGTCGCCGCCCACGTTTCGGCCGACTCGCCCGTTGTGCACATGTACGGCCCGAACGGCGTCGCCGTTACCGGGTCTATAACCCAGACCTCCTCGCCCGGTTGCAGGCCCGACACGTCGAACCGCAGCTTCACGCCTTCCGCATCCACCGATATGACGCTTGCCGCGTAGACGGTTACGCCACCGACCTCCGCCACCGGCGCGCCAAGCAGGCCCGCGCCGGATAAGTCAACTTCGACAATCTCGCCCCCCTTCAGCGGCTCGCCTTTCACTTGCGGATACAACGCCTTCAGCGCTTTGTTGCCGCCTTCGAAGTCGCGGAACACGTGAAGTTTCTCGCGCCACATAAGGCACTGCTCGAGGTCGGCCAGGGGCATCGGTTGCGGCGCCGATTTCGCCGCGGACGGCGGCGCGTACGCCGCATCGGCAAACGGCGCCCCCTGCGCCTGCGCGCTTGCAGTAACCCAGATAGCAGCCAGCAAGAATATGCAAAAAAGCGCCGGCCGGGAAAAGCGGGAACTATTCCAACCGCGCGCGGACTGGTTTGTAGTCATGTCCTGCTCCTTATTCGACAAACTCAGCTTTGAATAGCATAAACACGACCGGGGGCAAAGGCAACTTCGCGCAGGGAACGAAATGACGCCGGTGGGGCACGGCTCCCGCCGTGCCGGGGCCGAGGTGAGATCCCACGGTTTTCGTGTGGAGCCCGGCACGGCGGGAGCCGTGCCCCACCAAATAGGAATTCGGCCTTTCGGAAGCGTGAAATGTCCGGGTCAAGGGATCAGCCGCTGGTTTTAATCTCGGGCATGGTAAGGCGAACTTCGGTTTCGAGCCCGAGGCGCGACTTAAACTCGTACTCGATCTCGTGCTGGAGTTTCATCAACGACCAGATCACGTCGCTGAATAATTCGTTGCTCATCTCGATATAAACCATCACCTGCCGGTCGGTCACTTCGACGCGGAACGGGTGGTTTGCGGCCCGCGTTTGTGCGAGCACTTCGGCAATCTGGTTTTCGTACACGGGCGCTTCGCGCACGAGCAGCCGCTTGTCCAGCCGGGCGCCCGGCTTGATCACGGCGCTGGTCCGGCCGCACGGGCATTTTACCGGCAGGCGTTCGCACGCAATGCGCGTGCAGTACCGCAGCAACGGCATCGCCTCGCGCACCAGCGTCGTCACGACCAGCTCGCCGTCCTCGATCTCGATAAGGTACTGGTCCTCGTTGACGTGGATGTTGCCTTCCTCGCATTCGAGGCTGAACCCGGGGTCGAGGATCTCTTCCACGCCGAAGTTGCAACGCACCCCCACCAGCAGGCCCGCCTTAAGCGCCTCGCGCGTTTCCGCATCCACCGGCCGCGACAGCAGCACCGTCCGCAAATGCAGGGACGGCGGGTCGATCTTGCGTGTTTCCATAATGCGCACGAGCTGCAGTGCGTTGTCGGGCGTGGTAACCAGCATGGTCGGCCGGTAATTCTGGAGCATGGCGAGCTGGCTGTCTATATGGTAAGGCTTTTCGGCAATGACCGAAGCCTCGATGGCTTCCGCGCCAAGCACGTAGCCGGCCTCGCCGCGGTACGCACCGTCGCCCAGGCAAATCTGGACCACGTCGTTCGCCGTCACCCCGCTCGCCATCAGTTGGCGCGCCACCAGCCGCCCCCACTGCACCAGGTCGTTGGGCGAGTAGCCCGTCACCAGCGGCCGGCCTTCCGGCCCGATGGTCGGATGCAGGCGCACGGTCTCGCGCAACGGCAGCGCAAACATGCCGTAGGGAAACGCCGCGGCCATGTCTTCGGGCGTGGTCAGCGGCAGCTTGTCGAGCTCGTCGAGCGATTCGACCCGCGTTTCGCCGAGCTGTTCGCGATACCGCCGCACGTTCCGCCTCAGCCGCGCCAGCAGGCTCTGCAACCGTTCGAGCTGGAGCTGCTCCAGCTGATCGCGCGGCATGGTCTCGTATTTCCGGTCGTAGATGCTCATTCCCAGACTTCCTTGTAGCCCTTGCCCAGGTACGCGTTTTTCACTTCCGAGTTTCGCATCAGTTCGTCGCTTTCCCCTTCGAGCACCAACTCGCCCGTTTCCATCACGTACGCGCGGTCGGCGATTTTCAAGGTTGCCGAAGCATTCTGCTCGACAAGCAACACCGTAACGCCGAGATCGCGCATCTTCAAAATCTCCGAGAACACCTCTTTCACCATCAACGGCGCCAGGCCCATCGAAGGCTCGTCAAGCAGGAGAAGCCGCGGCCGCGCCATCAGCGCGCGCCCAATTGCAAGCATCTGTTGCTCGCCGCCGGACAACGTACCGCCCAACTGGTTCACGCGCTCGCGCAACTTCGGGAAGCGGTCCAGCACCAGGTCGATGTCCACCTGCCGGTAAGAATTGCGGTAACCGCCGATAAGCAGGTTCTCGCGGACCGTCATCTCCCCGAAAATCTGACGCCCTTCCGGCACCAGCACAAGCGACTGCGCCGTGCTTTTCCAGGCGGGCTGGCCCTGGATAGGCCTGCCGTTGACCAGGATCTCGCCGTGCCACGGCGCAAGCAGGCCGGTGATGGCCTTGAGCAGCGTCGTCTTGCCAGCGCCGTTCGCGCCGAGCAGGCCGACGATCTCGCCCGCGCACACGTGCAGGCTGATCCCGTGGACCACCTGCAGGGTCTTATACCCGCACTTTAGATTTCTTACCTGGAGTAACATCGTCAATTTCCGCGCCCAGATAAACGGCCACTACGTTCGGATCGTTCTGGACTTGCTTCGGCGGTCCCTCGCAGATGGTTTCGCCGTTGTGCAGCACGAGCACCTCGTCCGAAATGTTCATGACCAGCGACATATCGTGTTCGACCAGCAGGATCGTGATCCCCAGGTCGCGTATCTTCTGGATCATCTTCGCCAGGTCTTCCGTTTCGCGCGTGTTGAGCCCGCTGGCCGGCTCGTCGAGCAAAAGCAGTTCGGGCTTCGTGGCCAGCGACCGCGCCAGCTCGACCATGCGCCGCTGCCCGAACGCCAGCGAGCCCGCGGAAGCATCGGCCATACCCCCAAGCCCGACATACTCGAGCTGCGCGACGGCCGCCTCGCGTATGTGACGCTCCTCGCGCCGCTGGGCGGGGCTGCGAAGCGAACAGGAGAAAAAACCGCGGCTTGTCCGGCAGTGCTGGCCGACCATGACGTTCTCGAGCACGTTCATCTGAAGAAACAGGCTCGGCGTCTGGAACGTGCGGCTGATGCCCGCCTTTGCGATTTGAAACGGTTTGAGGCCGTTGATGCGCCTGTCGTTGAAAAACACTTTTCCGGTTTCCGTCGGGAGGAGGCCGGATATGATGTTGAACAGCGTGGTTTTCCCGGCGCCGTTCGGCCCGATGATGGCTTTGATCTTGCCTTCGTTGACGGCGAACGTGACGTCATCGACGGCCACCATCCCGCCGAAACTTTTCCGCACGTTTTTCACGTCAAGCAGCGGCATCGCGCTCCTCCGTCTCCGGCACCGGACGTTTGGCGAACCGCCGCACCCATTCGTTGACCTGTTTGGCCGGCCCTTCCGGCGCAATCGAGATGATGGCGATCAAAATCACGCCGAACACGGCGTCGTCGTACGTCCCAAACCACCCGCGCAACGACAAAAAATTCAACGAGACGCTCGTTACGGCCACCGCCCAGATGTTCGCCATCCCGCCGGCGGCCGCCAGCGCCACGTAACGCACGCTTTTCATCGCGCCGGCCTCGGACGGCCCGATCCCGCCCGTGTAATGCGTGAAAAACACGCCGGCCACCGCCGCCAGCAGCGCGCTCACTACGAAGGCCTTCAGTTTGTACTGGCTCGTGTTAATGCCCATCGCGTTTGCGGCGGTTTCGCGGTCGTGAATCGCCTGCAACGCGCGGCCCACGCGCGAATGCAGCAGGTTCCACAGAAGCACGATCACCACCAGCAGGAGAATTCCGGCAATATAGTAATTCTCGACGCGCATCGAACTTTTGCTCGCCACCGCCAACTCGCCGAAAAGCGGAAACGGCGGCACGCTCGTGATGCCGTCCGAGGCGCCCGTGAACTCGCTGCCCAGAACGATCCGGTGCACAATCATCGTGAAACCCAGCGTCGCCATCGCCAGATAATGACCTTTGAGCCGCAAGGCCGCGTAGCCAATGAAGGCCGACACGATCAGCGTAAACAGGATCGCCGCGATAAAAGCCGCCCACGGCGCGAAAGCCATCATCGGCTCCCCGTAAAGGTCTTCTTTCATAACGAACAGCTTTGCCGCATTCAGAACCCGCACCAAGGCGCAGTCTTTCCACGGCAGAAGATTGCAGGTGGTGAGTATGGCCGCCGTGTAGCCGCCGATGGCGAAAAACGCGCCGTGGCCGAGGCTGACCTGCCCGGCGTAGCCCATCAGCAGCGCAAGCCCGAGCACCACGATCGCGTAGTACATCGACATCGTGAGCTGCGTCAGGAAGAACGGTTTGCCCGCCGCGTTCAGAATCAGATGGAGAGCGACCAGGATCGCGGCCAGTATCAAACCGCCGATCAAGCCTCTTGAGCGCTCCCACATGGCTAAACTTCCCTCACGCCTTCGCCCACGGGACGGCCGAACAGACCGTGGGGCCGGACAAACAACACAAGCAGCAGCACCGCGAACGGCGTCACGTCGTTGTACGCCGCGGGTAACTGGCTGACGCTGAGCGCCTCGAGCACGCCCACCGCCAGCCCGCCCAGCACGGCCGCCATCGGGTTGCCCAGCCCGCCCAGAATCGCCGCGGCGAAACCCTTAATGGCAAGCGGGGCGCCCATGTCGTAGTGCGTCATCGTAATGGGCGAGATGACGCACCCGCCGATCGCACCCAACGCCGCGCTCAGCCCGAACGACAGCGTGCGCATGTTCTGAATGTTTATGCCGGCGAGCGTGGCCGCTTCGGGATTGGAACTGCACGCCCGCATCCCCCGGCCCTGCATCGTGTACCGCAAAAACACGTGAAGCAGAAACACCAGGGCCGAAATTGTGCCAAGAACCCACAGCACCTGCGGGCTGATCGCCGCGCCCAGTAGCTTGACCGACGAAATCTCGTTGCCCGTGAAGTAAGGCAGCGACCGGACTTTTTCGTCCCACAGGTGCAGCGCCACTTCTCGAATAACTATCGACAGCCCGATCGTGATGATGATCATGTGCAGGATCGAATGGCGGCGGAGTTTGCGGAAAAAAAGAATCTCAAGCAGGCATCCCACAATTGTGACGGTAATCACGGCCGCCGCCACAGCCACCGGCAACGGAAGCACAAGCGCCAGCGACACCGCGATCATCCCACCGAGCATCACAAACTCGCCCTGGGCAAAATTGAGCACGCCCGTCGCGCTGTATATCAGATTGAACCCGATCGCCACGATGGCGTAGATGCTGCCCTTCGTGACGCCCGAAAGCACGTACTGAAGTATAAGACTTTCCTGATCCATTGACGCTCCGGCTGCGAAAAGCCCCGGCATTTCCCTCTGCCGGGGCTTAACCGCATGCCTTTATACCCAAAACCGCGGGCCTATGTCTAACCGCCTAGCCCTTGTAAAGCGTGAACTTGCCGTCCTTGACCGTCAGCATCTCGAACGCGCTGAGGTCGAGGCCGGTGTGGTCCTCGGGCGAGAACGAAAACACGCCCGCCGTGCCCGGAAGGTTTTTCAGGCTCTCGATGGCGTCGCGAACTTTCGCGTGTTCGGTCGATCCGGCTTTCTTGATGGCTTCGGTAACGACGAGCAGCGCGTCGTAGGCGTGGCCGCCGAACGTGCTGACGTCTTCGCCGTACTTGGACTCGTAAGTCGATTTGTATTCGGCCAGCAGTTCTTTCTGCGGGTTGTCCTCGGCCAGTTCGTCAACCACCAGCAAACGGCCCGCCGGGAACAGAACGCCTTCAGCGGCAACGCCCGCCTGCTCGACGTACTTCGGATTGCCGAACCCGTGGCTCTGGAACAGCGGCACGTTAAACTCGAGCTGCTTCATGTTTTTGCAGATGATCGACTGCGCCGGCGCGATGGTCCAGTTCACCACGGCCTGCACGCCTTCGGTGGCCTTGACCTTGGTCAGCACGTCGGTCAAATCGGTGGCCTTGCTGTCGTACGATTCCTCGATGGCAACCTTGATGCCCGCCTCCGGCGCCATGTCGAGAACCTGCTTTTTGCCGGCATTGCCGAACCCGTCCATGCTGCTCAGCACGGCGATCGTGTCAATGCCTTTTTCCTTCATCGTATTGAAAATCCAGGTAACCGCCTGGCTGTCTTTTTGCGGAGTCTTGAAAACGTACTTGGCGACCGGATTCACGATCACCTCGGCCGCCGCGCAAGACACAAGCGGCATCTCGTTCTCTTCGCAGAGACCTTTGATCTGCATCGTCTCGCCGCTCGTCGACGGGCCGATGATGGCAACAACGTTTTCTTCTTCAATAAGCTGTTTCGCGAACGACACCGCCTTCTCGGGGCTCGCGCCGGTGTCTTTCACAATCACTTCAATCGGCCGGCCCAACACGCCGCCTTCGTCATTGATTTTGTCGACCAGCATCCGCACGGTCTTCTCTTCCGGAGCGCCCAAAAACGACGCCGGACCCGTCACCGCGAAAAGAGCACCTATCTTGATGGGCTCGGCAGATGCCGCCGGTTCAGCCGGTTGCGCCGGTTCGGCCGGTTGCTCGGGCTGTGCGGGTTCGGCAGGCGGCGTTGATGGGGGTTCTTCGCTTGCCGGTCCGCAATGAACCATCAACCCGGCGCCGACGGCTAGAATCAGTAAAGCCAGAATCGTGCGTCTCATAATCTTTACCCTCCGTTAAGGTTTAAAAGACTAGACCATGTCCATTGGCGGTCCGTCCCCGTGCGCCTGGCGGGGCGCAGAGAAAACTTTGCCAAAAACAGGAGGGCGGTGTCAATTTTTTGAGATAATCGCATGCCCATGTATGATTTGTGCCCCCGTGGGCGTTCCGGTAAAGTAACCTCAGCCCGTTCAAAGGAGGTTATCATGCGCATTCATTATGCCTGGATAGTGTTGGTAACGGCGACGATTGTCGTGTTCGGCGCCTTGGGCCTGGCCAGGTTCGGCTATGCGGCCGTCCTGCCCGAAATGCAGCGTGGGCTCGGGCTCGACAACAGCCAGGCCGGTGCGCTCGCCACCGCAAACCTCGTCGGATACCTGATGCTGGCGCTGTTCGGCGGCGCGCTCGCCGCGAAATTCGGCCCACGAATCGTCATCTCGATCGGCATGGCCGTGGTCGGCCTCGGTATGCTGCTGACAGGCCTCTCCCACACGTTTTTAACGGCCGCCGTATTGCGCGGTTTGACCGGGGTCGGCAGCGGGGCAAGCAACGTGCCTGTGATGGGCTTGCTGCCGGCGTGGTTTGGCCCGCGCCGCCGCGGGCTGGCCGCGGGCATCGGGGTGGCCGGCTCGTCGTTCGCGATGATCGTCGTGGGCCCGCTGGCGCCGCGCATACTGAACCATTTTGGCGAATCGGGCTGGCGCGTGACGTGGGGCGTGTTCGGCGTCGCCGCATTGGGCATTGCCCTGCTGGCCGCGGCATTGCTGCGCAATTCGCCCGGCGCGATGGGCCTCGCCCCGCTCGGCGGGGACGGCAAGGTAGCCGCGGCGCCCGCGCGGAAGTCCGCCCTGCAATGGGGCCGCGTGTACCGCTCCCCGCTCGTGTGGCAGGTGGGCGTGGCTTACATGGCCTTCGGTTTTTCGTACATCATCTACATGACGTTCTTTAAGAAGTATCTCGTCGGTGAAGCCGGCTACAGCCAGGAAGCCGCCGGAAACCTGTTCATGCTCACCGGCTGGTTCAGCGTCGGGTGCGGCCTGATTTGGGGCGGCATCTCCGACCGGATAGGCCGGCGCGCTGCGCTCGTCATGGTATACGTTGTCCAAGCCGCGTCTTTCGGCCTCTTTGCGCTGAAAGGCTCCGGCGCGGCCGTCGTGGTATCGGCGGTGCTGTTTGGCCTGACCGCATGGAGCATCCCCGCCATCATGGCGGCCCTGTGCGGCGACCTCCTCGGCACCCGCCTTGCCCCCGCCGGTCTCGGCTTTGTAACGCTTTTCTTCGGGATCGGCCAGGCGCTCGGACCCTACGTGGCCGGCATCATTGCCGACCGCTCGACGTCTTTCGCCCCCGCATTTTTCCTGGCCGCGGCCGTTGCCCTGATCGGCGCCGCAGCTTCCGCGCGGCTCCGGCCACGTCCTCAAGAAACGGGAGAAGCGATGCTGGAAGAGACCTCAACGTAACTCGTATACGTCCTATCCGTCCTTTCTGTCCTTTGGGTCGTTTATGTCGTTTTCCCGGCGAACCGTTGCTTCCAAACAAAAAGAACCACGACCCCCAGAAAAATTGCCGCGCTCGCAATACTCACCCACTTGCCAACCGTAAATCCCAACGGCGCGTATTCAAGCAAGAGCACATGCCGCCCTGCGACGAGCGGGATGGCGCGGATCGCGTAGTCGGCGGGCAACACCCGGTACTCCGCCTGCGGCGCGGGCGCCAGGGGTTTAACACGCCAGCCGGGGGCATAGGCGTCCGTATTAAGCAGGATTGCGGGGCTGGGAAGATTCACTTCAAGCACGAAGTGGTCCGTGCCCCGATCCAAAACGTCTACTTTGCCGAACTTGCCTTTTGGATCCGGGACGGGATCGGGAGCCTCTTCGAGAATGACGTGCCAAAGCGGATCGAACTCCGGCGCATCGAGCGCCTCCAGCACGCGGTCATGTTCAACAACCGAATAGCTGTTCATGAGCATGAACTCGGGTATGGGCGCCTTGTTGAACACAACCGGATGAATTCTTTCGCCGTCGGAATAGCAGCACATTCGCAGCAGGCGCAGTAATGGTGTGAACTCCGCCCCGGCAAGAAAAGACGGATCCCGGCCCGCTTTTTCCAACGGCTGTTTGACGTTCATCGCCCGCCCGAAGAATTCGACGTACCGCTGCTGGATCATCGGCTCGTAGCCCCAGACGTTCTTGGCGCCCGACGCGTAGGCGATGTTCAGTTTGTACGGATCTTCAAACAGCCGGGCGTTGCCAAGTGTGGTGACGGTATGATGGTACTGCCTGTTCATTCCGTCGCTGAGCCGGAACGATGAGCGGGTGGTTCCGGCGAAAAACATCAGTTCGATCACTCCGAGCAGCACAACCAGCGCCGCCGCCCATCGTCGCCGGGCCAGCGCCAGCAACAGCGCCAATAAGGCGCAAATTCCGGCGGCCACCGCCAACCGCGCCGCAAGCGCCTCCCCGGCGGCATGCATGAATTCGGTTTTAAGAACCGTATACGTGTAGTTGGCTTCCATGATGGCGCGCCACGCGGAATCCCGCAGGTTTTCAACGCCGGAAAGCTGCCAGACTGCCAACGCCCCGAGCCCGAGCACCAGGGCAAATATCGCGCTGACGGCCGCAAACCTGCGAGGGCGGCCTTCGCGATTGAACAGCGCGTCAATGCCCTGCCCGGCGAACAGGCCCAGTATCAGGCTACATGGGATCAGAAAACGCGTGGGCGCACGGAAAAGCGAAAAGCCGGGAACGAACTTGTAGAAAGGCCAGAAAACGGGCGAGTACCGGCCCAACGCAAGCAGGAGCAAAACCGCCGCCGTGCCGTACAGCGGCAGATTGCGGCGCCGCGGGCCGTGAACCATACCGTACGCGGCCAAAAACAACCCCGCGATGCCGATGTAGAACGTCGTCTCCCACGGATTCCATCGGCCCCAGTAGTAATGCTTGATCCAGTCACCGAAAGCATGCGGTGCGAACAATGTCAGGAAGTTCGCCGGCGGGAACGAGTAGGCCGTGCTGAATTCGAATGAACCCCCGCCGTGCGATTTGCTGTACATCATCGCGTGAAAAGACGTGAACAACTGCGCCGCCGCAAGCAGCAACGGGAAAACGCCCATCGAGGCCAGCGCGCCGGCGGCCGCCGGCCTTTTCGCCCACCCCGAAGGCCGGAACAAGCACAGCAGACCCGCGGTCACGGCCGTGAGGAACACTACCTGGGGCATTCCCGCAAGACACTGCATCGCCACGCCGAAAATGCCGGCAAGCGTCCAGCCGACGGTGGGCCGCTGCAACGTTTTATCTACCGCAAGCAAAACCAGCGGCATCCACGCCGCGCCATCGACTATCGTGACATGGCCCGCGGGCACCCGGTAAAAAAATGCGCCCGAAAGCATCGCCGCCGCGCCCGAAAAAAACGCGCCCCTGTTGCTTACCCCGCGCGACCGCGCCCAGGCAAACGTGAACACCCCAAACAAAAGCACGTGCAGGAAAAGGTCAAAACTGAGCGCCTTGGCCAACGGCAGCACCGTGTAGATCAGGTTGGGCGGGTAAAGCAGGGCCGACTGAAACGTCGCCAAGAACGGCGTGCCCGAAAAAATGTAAGGGTCCCACAGCGGCAGGTTGCCTTTGCCGACCTCACTGAACCCGAACGCCCGCGACGTCGAAAAATAGTGGTTCACGTCCCCGTACCCCGCGGAACCCACCTTGTCGCCAGGCATGAACAGCACGTCCGCAAACAGAAGAAGCGCCAGGCATGCCAGCAATCCGCAAGCCATCCAGGCAGAAAAGACTTTTGCTGGTTTTTCCTTCACGGCCATAACTCCGCCCCCTGAGTCATCTCTTAATCGTTTTCCGCATAGTCCGCGGAAGAGCCCGACTCTTCTTGTTCTTCCCGGAGCCGGCCCAGATTGCCGAGCATTTCCTTTATGTCGAACGCGCCGCGGATGGCGACGTAGACCGTGATCACCGAGTACCAGACCAGGACTGCCGCCGTCATCGCCAACCAGAACCAGTGCAACTGTCCCATCATGATGCTTCAGCCTCCTCGAGCACGGTCACGGTCTTCGGTTTCAGCAGCGAGCCGCCGATCATGGCCATCCACGCGACGATGTAGGTTGCGATGCCGGACCAGTAAGGGCCGATGTTTGCGGCAAACGGTGCGGTGGCATCGACCTGCTCCAGCACCAGGTACGTGCTGGGGATAATCGCGCCCGCGAATATGGCCCCGGCGGCGCCCCAACTGTTGGCCCGTTTCCAGTAGCAGCACGCGATGAGCAGCACGGACATGCTGGCCAGGTAAATCGTGCCGGTGATGGCGAGGTAGTTCCACAGGTTGCCCTTGAGCGGGTACCACAGGCCGTACACCAGCAGGAACAAGCCGATACAGCCGATGATCATCCGGTTCCACAGAATGCCGCGTTTCTCGGAGATGTTTTTCTTTCGGAACGGCGCAAGTATGTCGTTGTAGATAACGCTGCCCCAGGTGAGCATGTACGCGCTGTCGGTTGACATGTCGGCGGCCAGCATCGCGGCGATCAGGATGCCCATCAGGCCGCCGGGGACGATCAGGCTCAGCATGCGCGGCATGGCCTGAAGGCTATCCGGCGCCACCAGCTCCGGCCCGATGACGACCAGCGCCGCCATGCCCCAGATGCCGGGAATCATGAACCGGCACACGAAAAAGAAACTGGTGCGCGTGTAGATTTTGAGGCCGGTGCGCGTATTTTTTGCAGCCAGCAACCGCTGGATCGTGGTCTGCCAGGTCAAGACGACCGCGAGTTGGTGCAACGCATAATAGATTACGAACGAGTAGCCGAGTTTCTGGTGAATGAACGGGTTGAACCCGCCGGCGCCGTGTTTCGTGGCGACGGCGTCGGTGATGTTGGTCCAGCCCACTTTGTACAGGATGAGTACCGTGACGGCCAGCATCCCGCCGCTCATGACGATGAACTGGAGGTAGTCGGTGATAAGCACCGAAAGCATGCCGCCAAGGATCGTGTACGACGCCACCGCCAACAGCAGGACCGTCATCGCGATCTCGAGATACCGCTCGTTGAACCCGCAGACCGTTACCAGGAACTCGCCCCCCACTCTCAGAAACACGCCCATGTTGAGCAGACCGCCCAACACGATCACCACCCCGCTCAACCAACGGATCTTCGGGCCGAACTGTTTGTCGAACAGCTCTGGAATGGTGGTGACGCCCGTATTGCGCAGGCGGGCGACGCAGAACCCGGTCAGCCCGACGAGCAGCATCATGATGGCGTTGAGGATGCCGGGGGTCGCGCCGCCGAACCCGAAGTCGTACCCGTTCTGGGCGGTGTACATGCAGGTGACGATGCCGAATTCGGTGGCCGCAAGCGAGGCCACGCCGAGGTAAATGTTCATCTCCCGCCCGGCAAGCAGGAAGTGGTCAACCCTGCCGATATACTTCCGCACGGCAAGCCCGGCGAACATCGTCGCCAAGATGTACACCCCCACAATGCTGCCGTCGAGGATACCGAAATTCGTCAAACTACATACCTCTCTGCCCGCGCGGAGCGCCCGCTAAGACGCCAGGACTTTCCGGCAAATCTCATTGAGCATCCTGCCGTCGGCCCGGTCGCCCAACTCTTTTTTAACCGCGCCGGTGAGTTTTCCGGCGTGGTTGATTTCGGGGTGCTCGACCGCGTAAGCCTTGACATACGCCTCGAGCTCGTCTTCGCTCATTTGCTGCGGCAAAAATTCTTCAATGACCTGAATTTCTTTTTCGGTGGCTTCGGCTTCCGCTTCCTTGCCGTGCTCGCGAAAGATATCGAGGCTCTGCTGGCGCTTCTTGACTTCCGACCGCAAGGCGGCCGTCGCCACCTCGTCGGTCAGTTCGCCGGAAGCCTCTTTTTCCTTCAACACCAGCGCTCCCTTGGCCATGCGCAAACACTCCAGGCGCGCGGCATCCTTGGCTCGCATTGCCTTGGTCATTTCCTCTTGAATGCGCGCTTTGATGCTCATGAAGGTTCTCCTCGTCGTCTCAACCAGTAAATTTATCGGGCCACGACAAGAAATGCAACATATTAGCCGCAACTTTTTTCACTTTTTCAACCAAACCAACGGGTTACGCCGATTTTTCGGTTGGCATCGCGCCCCCGCTTAAGATAGGCTGTACAAACAAAAGTGCGTAGTGCAAAGTGCACAGTGCGAAGTTTCTGCAACATGTGGTGCAGCCAGAGGTTTAGCCGCAATGAAAGTCATACATACGGCCGATATTCATCTCGACGCGGGTTTTGCTTCGGCGGGCGTGCCCGTTTCGTTTGCCAACCGCCGCCGCCAGGGCTTGCGCGAAGTGTTCCGGTCAATCGTGGCCAAAGCCGGTGAATTAAACGCCGATGCGATGCTCATCGCGGGCGACCTGTTCGATCTCGCCCGGGTGACCCGCGATACCGTGGCCTTCCTCCAAGGCCAGTTCGAGTCGATCGAGCACGTGCCCGTGTTCATCGCGCCCGGCAACCACGACCCCTACATCGCGGGCTCGCCCTACATAACAGAGCCCTGGCCCGATAACGTCACCATTTTCAAGCTGCCCGACTGGACCAGCGCACCCGCCGCGGGCGGCCGCATGATGGTCCACGGGTTCGCGTTCGACGGATGGGACATCTCGCGCAACCCGTTCGGCCTCTTAAACATCGAAGACGACGGCGCCGTGCATGTGGCGGTCGGCCACGGCTCCGAGCGCGGCCACCAGCCGCCCGACGGCAAGCTTTACGCCCCGTTCGACGCGCCGGCGGCCTCGGCGCTCCGCCTGTCGTACCTGGCGCTGGGTCACTTCCATAACGTTATCGAGATCCCCGCCAACGGCACGCGCATGTACTACTCGGGCGCGCCGGAAGGCCACGATTTCAGCGAGACGGGCCCCCGGTTCTACCTCGAGGTTAACCTCGACGAAAACGGCGTCAATGTGGAACGCGTCCCGTCGTCTCAAATCATTTATGAAACCCACGAGATCGATTGCAGCACGGCCGTCTCCTCGCAGGACTTGATCGACCGCATCAACGGATTGGCCCGGGAGGACGTGAAGCTGGCGGTGCGCGTAACGCTCTCGGGAAAGTGCCCCCTCTCGCTGATGGGCGAGATGGCGGCCGTCAAGGATGCCGCGGCGGACAACTTCGAGTACCTGGACGTCGTGGATACCACCTCGCCGCAGGAAGATTATGAGGAGCTTGCGCGCGACGGCACCAGCCTCGGCGAGTTCATCACGCGGCTCAACACGGCCGTCGAAGACGCGCCCGACGAGGCGCGCCGCGCGGTGCTCGAGCGGGCGCGGGAGGTCGGCCTGGCGGCGTTTCAGGGGGAACGGATTGGCGTTCGCGGAATGGACATAGGGGGCAGGGCGTAATGCGCATTCGCAAGCTTGCAATCGACGGTTACGGTCGGTTCGTCAACAAAACGGTTGAGCTTGAACCGGGTTTTCACGTGCTCATGGGCCCGAACGAACAAGGCAAATCAACGCTGCGCTGTTTTATCAGCGACATGCTCTATGGCCAAAAGCGCAGCGTCAATATCCGCGCGTTTGACGATGCAAACGAACTCCGCTGCCCCTGGTCGAACCCGGAAACATACGGCGGCCGGCTCGTCTACGCGCTGGACGACGGCCGGCAAATCGAGGTGTACCGCAACTTCGACAAAAACAACGAGTCGCTCCACGTCTTCGACCTCACCAACGCCACCGAAATAACCAACCAGTTCGAAACGCTCAAGAACCGGGAGCGCCTCTTCGCGCAGGCCCATCTGGGTATCTCCAAAGAGGTCTTCCTCAACACGGCCACCATCGGCCATTCATCGCTCGAAGGACTGGGCGACGCCGACGCGCTCGACCAGATCCGCGAAAAACTCCTCACCCTCGCCGACACCGGCGAGGAAAACACGTCGGCTGACGCCGTGCTCAAACGCCTGGAAACGCGGATCACGTCCATCGGCCAGCCCATGGCCAGGACAAAACCGCTGCCGTCTTCCCGGACGCGGCTCGCGGAGCTGAACGCCGAGTACGAGCGGGCGGTTAAGTTGCAGGAGGAACTCCGGCAGGACGAGGCCCGCCGCCAGGAAACGCTCAAGGAAGTGGCGGCGCTGCGGCGGGAGCTGGCGGCCGTCGACCGCGCCCTGCGCACGATCGAGCGGGCGGAACGCGCCGAGCGTCTGCGCCAGGCCGATTTGCTCACCGAGCGGATCGACGAGGCCACGCGAAGGCTGTTCGAGTTGCGCGAAGCGGAAGACTTCCCGCTGCACCTCCGCCCGGATTTCCAGCGGGCCGAAATGATGTGCTCGACCGCGAAGCAACAACTTGAAAAGCTGCGCCAGGAGCACGAGCGCCGGAAAGAAGAAATCGGCGCGGAAATCGCCCGGCTCGCCGCCGGCGCGGCGGCCGAGATCAGCGAAGAATACGATGCCCGCCTGGCGGCAATCGAGGAAAAAGCACGCGGTTTGCGCGGACGCCAGGAAGAGGTTCAGTCGGCGCTGGCTGGCGCCGAGCAACGGCTGGAAGAAGCCGAAAAAGAGTTCGAAGCGCTGCCCGATTTCACGCGGCTGGCCGACGACCCCGTGGCGTGGCTCTCGCAGTTGGCCGCGTCGTTCAGGATTGCCCAGCGGCACCGCGACGAAACCGCCGAACGACTCCGCGAGTACCAGACTAAAGTTGACCGGCAGAAAGCGTCCATCGCCGAGCCGGAAGCTTTGTTCGCCGATTTCCCCGATTTCGAAAACGCGGCCCGCGAGTACGAACTCCGGTTGCGCGTGCGCGAAGAGCAGTTGGCGCAGATGGAGAATGCGCTCGAGATGCTCCAGGCGTCGGCCGACGAACACGTCGATCAGGCCCCGGACCTCGGCCGCCTGGCCATCGTCTGCGGCGCGCTCGTCGCGGCCCTCAGCGTCGTCGGCTACCTCATGGAGAACCAGGGCATCTACATCGCCGCCGGGTTTGCCGTGCTGGCCTCGCTGTATTTCGCCAGCAAGTATTTCACGGTCAAGGCACAGGCAGGCAAGGCGCTGAAACAACTCAAGGACACCGAGGCGCGGATTGTCGAACTCCGTGATTCGGACGACGAGCATTGCGCCAGCATGGAGCGAATGATGGTCGCCGCCAAGTGCCAGACCATCCGCGAGCTCGAAGCCAAGTACGACTGTTACCGCAAAGCCCGCATGGAACTCGACGCCACGCTCGAGGCCGGCGCCGAAATCGAGGCCCGCGCAAAGGAATCCTCTCAACGGCTCGACCAGATGTTCGCCCATTACCGTACAAAGTTCGCCGAAGCCGGCCAGCAGGTGGCGTCCGAGTATGAAATCGAGGAAGCCGCCAACAAGGCCGTCGGCCGCTACCAGTCGTTCCGCGACGCCAAGCGGCGCATCGCCGAAAACCGCGAACAGGCCGAGCGCCACCGCGCCGCGCTGGAAAAGGTCAGGGCCGAAATCGAAGCGTGCCGGCGCGAAGATGTCGAAACCGGGCTCGAAGTGCGGCAGATGATGCGCGACGCCGGGTATCCCGAAGAAAACAAGCACGACAGTGCGCTCGCCGCGCTGCGTTCGTTCCGCATCCGGTGCGCCCAGGCCAGGGAAAAACGCCGCGGGTTGCAGCAGACGCTCGACGAGTCCGCGAAACGCGTCGCGGAAGAGGAAACCGAACTCGAAGCAGCCGAGAAGCGCATTGCGGATTTGCTGGCCGGCGCCGGCCTGGAAAATGCGCAGGAATGGCACGAACGCGCCAGGCAGGCCGAGGAGTACCGCGAACTCAGGAGTAAGATCGAGGCGCTCAATGACCAGCTCAAAGCCGTGTTGCGCGGCCAGGAACTGCGCGATCTGCGCCAGGCCGTGCTCGCCGACGGGCCCGCCGGGGAGACTCCTTCCAACTCGGCCGAGCAGTTGCAGAACCGGCGCGAGGAACTCGTCGAGGAAATTGAAGCCCGCGTGAGAGACGAGCACGCCCTCCACCTGGCCATCACGCACCGATCGGGTTCGGCGCGCAGCATAAGCGAAATCGAGGAGGAAAAGGCCGTGGTCGAGGCGCAAATCCGAGATCTCAGCCTCGAACTCGAAGCCGCCAGTTACGCCATGGCCCTTATCGAAGAAATCGCCCGCGACAAGCACTCTCGCATCGCCCCCCGGCTCACCTCGCGCGCAAGCGACTACCTCGGCGACATCACCGGCGGCACATACCGCGACCTCCTCGTCAGCCGCGAGATGCGCGTCAGCGTCCGCATTCCCCAAACGCAACGCATGAACGAGGAACCCGAGCGCGTGCTCAGCAAGGGAACCGTTGACCAGGTGTTTTTCGCCCTGCGGCTGGCCATGGTGCAATGTATCGGCGAGGCCGGAGAAACGATCCCCATGCTGCTCGACGACCCGTTCCCCAACTACGACGACACCCGCCTCGAGCGCGCAATGGGCCTCCTCGCCAAAATCGCCCAAACCAACCAGGTGCTGCTGTTCACATGCCGCGACGACGTCGTCCGCGTCGCCGAAAACACCGGCGCGCCCGTCCTCCGCCTGTAGCCTGGCATTGGAATCTTGCCCCGAATGTAGCACAAGCTTGGCGTCCGCCGTCAGCCCAACAATGATAAGCTTGCGAGCCCCAAACCGCCTCCGGCACTAATTCTTTATAAAACGAAGCGTTCGGTGGCGGGAGCGCTCCCGCGCGACCGGGCGGTGGTGGTGGCGGTGGTTTACCAGGCGTTTCTTAGCGGGGCGTTCGAGCCGCCTCAACCCGGTACAGGTGCGTTTTCGTTCGCAGGAAAAACGCGTTCCCGGCAACGGCGGGCGAAGCCATGAAGCCGTCGTCGAGCCGGTTCTTCGCAAGCACTTCGAATTCGCGCCCCGCCCTGACGACCGTTGTCTTGCCCTGCACGCTGAAAAAGTAGATGCGCCCTTCCGCGTAGATGGGCGAAGCCTCGTAATTGCCGCCGGCCAACTCGCTCCAGACTTTCTTGCCCGTCGCGGCCTCCACGCACGTCGCCGCCCCATGCCCGTTGACCATGTACAGCAGCCCGTCTACCAGAACCGGAGACGGGTCCTGCGGCACAGCCGGCCCGTTCAGCTTCCAAACGACATGCGTGTCGGTGACATCGCCGCGGCCGTCAACGCGCACCGCCCACAGCTCGGGTTTACCGCGGCCCGTCGTGATGAAGGCCACCCCGTCGCCGAACACGGGCCGCGCCGCCGGCGTGTACGCGTCGTTGTGCGTTTTCCAGATTTCCTCCCCCGTGCGCGGGTCGTACGCAAACGCCGCCGACGATCCCAGCGTCAACAACTGCCGGCCGTCCGGCGCGTCGACCACCAGGGGCGTCGAGAATGCTTTGCGGAAATCCCCTTCCCGCTGGGGCCGGCCGTTTTCGTCGAGGTCGTGCCATTCGGTGCTGCGATCGGTTTTCCAGACCGTCTTCCCGGAGGTCTTGTCGAGCGCGGCCATGTACTGCACGTCCACCCCGTCGAACGTCAGAATAAGCAGGTTTTCAAACAGGATGGGCGACGAGCCCGGCCCGCGGTAATGGCGGCATGACAGATCCGTACGCTCCCACAGCGTCTTCCTGGTGGCGGTGTCGATACAGGCGGTTCCATAACTGCCGAAATGAACATAGACGCGCCCCGGCTCGATTACGGGCGACGGCGACGCGTAGGTGTTCATGTCATTCCCGAGCGGCTCGGGGTGGTCGCAGTGAAACAACCGCTCGTTGTAGATGATCTCGCCCGTCTCGGCATCGACGCAGATCGCGTAGTAGCCCGTCCCGTCGGCCGTCGCCGTCGTCAGCCAGACTTGCCCGTCCATCACCACCGGCGTCGACCAGCCCTGGTGCGGTATGGCCGTTTTCCATCGGATGTTCTCGGTTTCGCTCCAGGTCAACGGCAAACCCGAGGTTTCGGCGATCCCGTTGCCCAGCGGCCCGCGGAATTCCGGCCAGTCAGCACCAAACGCGGTGAAAGCGAACAACAACGGAAGTACAAGAAGCCGGTAATACATATGAACCTCTTTCGCGTTTGTTCAAAAGCCCGGCTGATTGTACTGAACCTCCCCGCGCTCTTCCAGCGAAAACAGAGGAATTGCTTCTTCCGCTCGCTTACCGGCGGCCTCCTGCTAATGACATGCCCGGCCTTGTGTATTCAGAAATGCCTCACCCAGGGCCTGGGATAATACCGCCGGGATTGCTTCGTCGGCGTTCCGCTATCGCTCCACCGCCTCCTTGTATGTTGCTTTTTGCTCTTTTTTCTGACGAGATAAAGAGCAGGAGCTGGCAGAGGCGATGCCTCCCGGAGCGTCGATTGGAC
>Ga0272441_10003050_pt1 | contig 32720 bp, 29 predicted proteins | sample SSMProp6N_FD_193582 | JGI IMG/M metagenome (GOLD analysis project Ga0272441, IMG submission 193582) | Marine sediment archaeal communities from Little Sippewissett salt marsh, Falmouth, MA, United States - SSM-Prop-6N | ecosystem: Environmental > Aquatic > Marine > Wetlands > Sediment ... | reverse complement strand
AAAGTTGGAGAAGATTTTTATACAGAGTTTGATTATAAGGATAAAGGAACAGTTGCAGAATGGATGTAAATAAAGTCTATCAAACAGATTGCATTAAAGGATTAAAACTGTTAAACAGCAATAGTATAGACTTTATTATTACCGACCCTCCTTATAATAAAGACAAAGATTATGGAGAAGGAATAAACGACAATAAATCCAAACAAGAATTTAAATTGTTTAACAGAGAATGGCTATCTGAATGTTATAGAGTTTTAAAGGAAGGACATCATTTATATTTTTCTTGTTCACCAGAACAAATATTTTACTTTCATCATTTAAGTTTTTTAGAAGGATTTAAGTTTAGACATTTGTTAATTTGGTCTACAAACGAATGTAGAGGACATATGAATGAAAGGACTTGGCTCCGAAGTTACGAACCAATATTTTGGATACAAAAGCCAGGAAAGTCATATGGTCTGTTTAACAACTATCCTTTTTCTGCGTTAGATGTAATTAACATAAGTTCTCCGCATGTTAACAGAAAAGGAGAAGATAAAAAAGTACATATTGCGCAAAAGCCATTAAAGTTGTTTGAAACAATAATTAAAAAGTCTACTAAAGAAGATGATTTAGTTTTAGACCCATTTATCGGAAGTGGAGTTACAGCAATTGCCTGTAAGAAATTAAATAGAAATTATATTGGATTTGACCTTAGTAAAGAAAATATAGAAATATGTAAGGAAAGATTAAGTAAAGTAAAGGGAAATATAAAGGGATGGATATGATAACAAGATATAAATGGAAATGTCCAATTTGTGGTGCTGTTGGACATAAATGGATGAGTAGATACAAGGTTAAAAGAAACGGAAGAGTACATATTAAAAAGATACATAATAGACGTTTGGAACCAAATATATTGAGAGACAAAAAATGAAAATAGTTTATTCTAAAAATTCTGAATCGTTTAAAAAAACAGGAATACATATATATGACTTTACGTTACTTAAAAAAGTAGTTATACCTTATACTCAAGGAAAATTAAGACTTACAAGAACAGTTTATGTTCATAATATAGAAACAGATAAACAATGGGAAGTTGTAGAAAACGCAGAAAACAAGCAGACAATGGAAAAGATACTAACTAAAGTATTCAGTAAGGAATACATAGAAAAACCAGTTAAACGTTGGATTAAACCAGTTGTAAAAGAAGAACCAAAGAGAGTTGTTCCGACATATGAACTTGATGAAGAACAATGGAAAAAGCCAAAAAAGAAAGGTGGTATGAATAAATGGACTTAAATGATTTTGTAAAATACGACAATCAAAAAGTAGATAAAATAATTAATTGGTTTAGAAATTTACATTCCAAACGTATAATTTTAGACGGTCCGCCAGGAAACGGAAAAACTTTTTTAGTGGAACTTTTATGTAAAGAATATAACTATCATTTACATAGAATAGACCCTTATGATTTTAGAAACAAACAGGAGTTTAACAACATCATAAAAACATTAAACCTGTTGCCTTTGGATTGTAAAGAAACAAAAAAAGTTATACTTATAGAAAACATTAATGAATTCCATAAGAATTATAGAAAAAGATTATTTGAAATACATAATATTTGTAATTATCCGATAGTTATTACAGGATATAAAATTAACATACCAAACAAACATAGAAAGAAAATAGAAGTTTTTAGATTAAATAAACCAACACCAACAAAAATAAGATTGTTTTTAGAAAAGAAACTGCAAAAGTTAAATGTAGAAATGGACGAAGAAACATTAGAAAAAATATCAAAAATAAGTCCTTCTATAAGGTCTGCGGTTAACAGTTTGTATAATTCTACACCAAATGAAATAACTAATCCAAATCCAAGCTATTATGAACAGTTAAACAACATAAAATTTAAAATTTTAAAAGACAATGTTAATAGAAATTTAGTATGTTATTTATTTGGAAATGTAAAAGATTTTAACAGTATGAATATCTTTTGTAGATATGAAATGGAACTATCCAGAAAATTTAAAACAGAAATGGATAAGTATTTGTTTAACAATATGACTTTTGATTTTGTTTCTAATGATTATCCAGAGTTTATGAACAAACAATATGGTAACGGAGAAGATGTAAGTAAATATGTTAAGTATTTGCCAGAACTTCATATTTCTACAAGAACATTAAAAACTGAATTTTTGGATTTATTAAAAATATTAGATGAAGAAAAACCAAAGGAAGATATTAAAAAAAACAAAACAGTTATAAACAAACAAAACATTTTAGATTTTGTGTGAGGTAAATGGGAAAACTAAAAGATATGTTTAGTACGCAAATTAAAGAGTATGGAAATTATGAGAAAAAACTAAGATGGGAAAAGACAAAGCCAAAATTTGTTAACTTTGATATAACATTACAGAAAATAAAAGAAGTCGGAATACAGGAATTTGACATTGTTGTAACAAATATTTTAGACCTTAAAGACAAAAGAAAAATAATTACAAAAGCCAAAGAAACGAATAGTAAAGGAATGATAACAAAAATTATTTGCCCAGATTGTGGTAAAGAGTTGAAATTAAATACGCATTGGAATGCTTATATATGTAATGGAAAACACAAAAAGAAAATATACGAAATAAAAAATATAGAATATAAAAGACCAAAAAATATAGTACATTTGGAGAACGGATGGTAGATGTTTGCTGTAAATGATGTAAACGCACATATAAGTCCTTCTGGAAAGTTTCAGTTAAGACACGTGACATGTCTATAACTTCTGCAAACTACAAACTAATGAGGCCATGTTAGGATTACATCAACAGAAACAAACATTCAATTCTCTATTCTCCAATCAACAATAGAATTGGTTTACTTCTGTTAAAAATCCATTTCTCCATTTCTCCACCTTGATCCCCCATAATTTTTATATAATAGTATAAGTATATGTAATATAGAGAAGGTGATTATTATTACAAAAGAGATAGACCCTTACGGTACGTCACAAATTGTAAAAAAAGATTTTATAAAGGAATTAGACCAAGATTTAAAATATATTTTTAAAGGTGTATCTCCAACTTGGTCAGAAGCATGTGCCAGGATAACTCTTGCAACTGTATTGTCAAATGTTAAAATTGCATATGCAGGAAGACCTTTAAAACTAAATCAGTTTAACATATGTATTGGTCCGCCAGGAGCCATAAAGTCTTTACCATTAGATTTTTGTAGAGAAATAATAGAACGAGTTGACCAAAAGACCAGATATGCTTTCATATTACCATCCAAGTTTACATCTCCTGCAATGATAGAACATTTGTCGGAATTAAGAAAAGGAACAGAAAAGAAATGGCCCAGACAATATAAACATAATCATGGAACTATATTTAGAGATGAATTTACTGCATTGTTTAAACAAGCAAGACAAGTTGACTATATGTCCGATATGTTAGAGTTTTTATCTGAACTTTATGACGGAACAGTGCAAAAGAAAAGGACAAAAGAATACGGATTGGAACAAGCGCCAGATGTATATGTTAATATGATTACTGCAACAACATATGACTTTTTGAGTAAAGTAGATGATGATTTTTTTATACAGGGGACAGGAACAAGATTTCTATATTCAACTTTGGACTTTAAAGATATAAAAGTAGAAAGTTTTGAACGAAAACATTTTTTGGATACTGTTTTAGAAGATAGAGAACAAATGTTGGAAAAATATGCAAATTGGCTAGTTAAACTATACAAAGTTAAAGAACTGTCTAACTTGTTTTTAGAATATAAAGCATTTAGACGTTGGAATATGTTTAATGAAAAAATACGAAACTCTTGGGTAAAAACAGGACAAAAAGACCCCATGGGATGGGAATATCCATACTTAGTTAGATTGCCTGAATACTGTTTAAAACTTGCAGGACTGTATGCTGTTAGCGACAGAATAGACCAATTAATACGAGCAGATGAAAGAAAGAAAACTAATTTCATTAAAAAGTTTTCTATTACAGAACAGGATATGATAAGAGCAGAAAATAAGATTAGAGAACATAATAATAATTTTAAAAAGTTAATACATTTAAGAAAGACTCTTGTTGGTAAGTGGAAACCAAAGTCGCATACTCAATATGTATATACTATTGTAGAAGTATTGAAGAATATGCCAAACAGTATGGCTAACTATTCACAATGGTTTGCTGTCCAAACAGTATGTAGTAGCGAAACAACATTTCAGAAATATAAGATGACAGCAATAGCAACAGGTTTGGTTAAGGAAATAGATAAGTCTAAAATTAAAGACCCAAAAGAAATAAAACGTTTAAAGTCAGACAAGCCTGCAACGAAAATCTACAAAGCAATTTAGATATATAATAATACTTTCTATATTACATTTTTCATTACAATATTCTACATTTTGAATATAACATAAAAAAATTGTTTCAAAAGAAACAAAGAACTTAACGTTCATATAGGGGATGTATACCTAACATATAGTATTCCATATATCAGCATTATCGCTGTTTTTATGGTTTTCTGTCTTTAACTGTTTCAAAAAGCAACAATATATCAAAGATTTTTGTTATTAATTTTTCCATAGTTGGTTTTTTACAAGTTACTATATATGGAATAATTTAGACATTAATTTTTATTATCTATATTATACCAAACTCTTTATATAAATAGAAACTACAAGTTTTAATGTCTTCTTTTATATGGAAACTATATAGAAATTAATAACGGAGAATTGAAAATTAATAACCAAAATAGTTACAAAAATTATAAATAGATTGTATGATAATGTATGTTATAGTAAGTTATTAGAGGATAGTATGACTGAGTATAGATGTGAGGCGAGTTGTCTGAATTGTGGACATTATTGGATTACCCGTAAACGAAGTACCACCAGTCCTCCTGCTCGTTGTCCTGAATGTAATAGCTCTAAAACTTATGTTATACGTTGTTTTAATGTAGACGAAAAAGAACCACAAAACGACTATCAACGTATAATGGAAAAAATGTTTAAACAGTTTTTAAAGGATAAAGGAGGTTATTAGATATGAGTCTATCTGATACATTAAAAGCTATAAAATCAAATGCTTTACAGGTTAAAGCTGGAACAAAAACGTCTGAACAGGCAAAAAAAGATATTAGTAAAACAATAACAGATTTACGGAAGAAAACTTCATCTAAATCAACAGAAGTATCTATATCATCAAATAAGCCATCTGTTTTTAAACATCCTATTACAGAAAAATTAGAAAAAAATTTAGGTATTAGTGAACCTATGGAAACAACAAAAGTAATAGAAACAGCAAAACATGCACCGAAGGTATTAACAAGAGAAGGTCAAATAGAATGGGCTAAAAAACAGTTGGATACAAAACCAGCTAGTTCTCCAGAAAAAATATCTACCAAACCAGATTTTAAAACAACAGATACAAACAACGTTATTTCTAATTTTGTATCTAAGTTTTTTCCAGAAGGATCAAAAATAAGAAAAACGTTTGGAACAGAAAGCGATTTACAATATAAAAGAGATAAAACAGTTGTTGCTCCTAATATAAAAGATACCTTATCTGTTTTTAGACAAACAATAAATGTAGCAAAAGAAGAAGGAATGACACCGGAAGAATTTAAAACACAGTTTTTTTCTACACTAAAAAGTAATAAGATTTTGTCAGAAGTTAAAACTGAATCTGTAGATATATCAGATAGTATATATAAAAACATAGAAAGTCAAACAAAAGATAATATGTCAACAGATTCAGAAATACGAAAAGAAGTTAAAAAAATGTTGGAAGATGCAGGATATACAAGCAATAACTATGGTAAATATATGAAAGAAGGAATTATAGTAGATGGGCAAACCATAGGACAATGGGTACCAGGAGACCAATCAACTTTTGGATATAAATATTTTGTAGATCAGGTGGTTGAATATCAAAAAAACAAAATTAAACAAAATTTAGACGATTATAATAAAAATCAATATAGAATAATAAAATATGGGGATTTAAAGGATTTAGGAGTAGATGACTCTTTATTATGGATGTTAGAAAATACTGACTACAAACAGTCAAAAGCACTAGAAAAAGAAATTAGGAAATCTTTAAACAATCCAAATTACGAAAAAACAAAGTTTGAAAAGGCTTATTCAGATGCATATGATGCATTAACAGAAAACGAAAAAGGAAATTATAATGTTAGATATGTATTTACTCCGGGAATAACATCTGGAGATGTAAAACTAGAAGAAATAAAGTATTATCCAGGAGGACAAAAATATTTTGATATTGTTGAAGAAGGACAACGGCCTGGTTATCCAACAAAACAAGAATTAATAGAAATTGGAAAAGAAACAATAAAGCCAGAAGAAATAGCAAAATTAAAAGATGTTAATATAAAAGGCATTCTTTCAACATCTCCTTTTTATGCAGCAAAAAAATTAGATATTACAAAACCAGAAGACTTAAAGTCATACGAAGAACATATTTGGTTGAAGTTTAAACAACCAGAAGAAGAAATAAAATCTACATATTATGACAGGCTTCCGCCGGATTTAAGACTAAAAACAAGCTTTGTTACAGCAATGGGAAAGGCTATGACGGCTGTATTAACATTTCCAGAATTTATTGCAGAGGAAGTAGGGGGAAGAACATGGACAGGTATAACAAGTTTAGGACAAAAATTTGAACCTGTAGAAATTGTTCCTATTAGAGAAAAAGTTGGCGAACTTTGGGAAAAAACAGATATAGGGCAGACACCAGGACTTATAGAAGCAGGAATGACTCAAACAGTTACAGGACTTACTCAACAAGTAGAAGGTGCACCAACATACGAAGAATATATGAAACCACAAATGGAAAAATATGAAGCCGACTATCAACAATGGCTTAAACGTAAAGAGAAAGCATTAGAAAAGGGAGATATATTTTCTGAAAAAGTACCTTCTAGTCCTGCAGATTATTTTGGATATTCAATGAAATATGGAGTAAAATCTGAACCTTGGAAAAGAGTTGAAAGACAGCCTTTTGAAGCAGGATTTGCAACAATTGGAGAAATAGCCGGATTTTATTTTGGAGGAAAAGGTCTTAGTGCAATAAAACATTATGGATATACAATTCCAGTAAAACATGTTGCATCGCCGGTTATTGGCGGATTTAAAGTTCCAAGTTGGATTTCGAAATCTGAATTTGGAATTAAACCTTTTGTTAAGAAATTTTCTGGATATACGTCAAAAATATCAGACTTAAAAACATCAAAATTATTGGATAAATTAAAGACTGTTAGAACAAAAATAGACGATTTGTCTATTAAACCTAAACTAACAAAAACACAGATGAATAAGTTAGATGATTTAATAAAACAAGAATCAAAAATAAATGCACAGTTAGACAAAGTTAGTACATTAGAAAGAATAGGAGAAATTCCAACAATTAAAAAAATAGGAACAGGACTTAAAGAATGGGCATATTCTGAGCCTATTGTTCCCTTAGAACTTAGACTTTTAAGTTATAAACCATCTAATATATTTGGTCGTGCCTGGAGAAAAGCATTAGGAATAGAAAAAACTAAACCATTAGTTTCAAAGGAAGTTATTTCTGGAGAACAAGTTATGTCTTTAGAAACTGGTGGAGCAAAAGCAATGCAAAAAAGATTTGAAACATATATGACACCAGAAGGAGAAATACCAGTTATACATGGAACTCAAGGAATTTGGTCTCCGACAGATATAGTTAAAATGGGGGAACAGGGACAACTTGCAGGTGCAGTTGCAACAACAAAACCAGCAAGATTTTTCTGGCCAAAAGAGACACATGCATTATATGGACAAAGAACTTTTTCTATTCCGGTACAAAAAGAAACAGGAAATTGGCTTTGGAAGTTAACAAAAGGAAAATTTGGAAAAAGTAAGGTAATAACAACAACTGAACAATGGCCAGACATATTTACATATTGGGTTACACCAGAAGATATGTCCTCATGGGTTTTAGGAATGAGTCCTGGTTATCAAAGTTCAACAAAACTTTCATTATTACCTCAGAGAGGACCATCTATTGTATTTAGTAAAGCAAAAGGATTTGAAAGCGTTCCTCAAAAACTTCAAACAACGATGGGGAAAGACTATGCAAAATATTATAAATATATGACAGAAAGACCACCAGAGCCAGTTCTTCGTCCATCTTATAAAAGTCTTGGTGGAGGAACAGAATTTGAAGCAATTACACAATCTTTATTAAAATATACAAAACAACCATCTTGGAAAATTACAGATTACTTAAAGTCAGGAAAATCGTTTGAACCATATATGACCAAAATAAAGCCTGTGTCGCCATTTAAAAAATTAACCGATATAGGAACAGGCTTGAAAGAAACAGCAAAAAAGTCTTACGAAACATGGGGAGACTTTTGGGGAAGACAACTAGGATATAGACAATTTACAACTCTTTGGGGAAAACCAATTCCAATACGAGCATATGAAATGTCGGCACCAACCGTAAAAGAAGGAACGGGAGTTCTTTCTTTAAAGGATTTTACAAAGCAATCCCAAAAATATCAGAAAGCATTACAAGAATATAGTAGGGGAATAAAAACATATTCATTGGTTTCGCCAACATCTGGGTTATTTACATTTCATTATTATAAATCATATGAACCTACATCTTATCCAGAATATAGTATTCCAAAATATAGACAATCAAGAAGACCAAAATATGAACAATATAGACCAAGAACTACTTATGAACCATACAAACCAAGAGAAATATCGAGACCATATGAACCAATAGAACCAACATATGAACCATACGAACCTTATGAACCAACATATCCAACATATTATCCCAGATATGGATATGAACCATATGGAAAACCAAGTCCCCCAAGAATTACTCCAAAAGTTCCAGAAAAGAAAAAACAAAAAAGAAAGAAGAAGGTCAAAAGTCCGTTTGATATTAAATATAAAGAAAAAGAATATATTGTTCCGTTTGTTGCAGAATTTAAACCACCAAAAGAATTAAAACAAAAAGATGTTTTTGTTAAGCAATCAAAAGAATTTAAAATGAAACAACCAAAAAATACATTTACAAAACAAAAAAATACAAAAAGAAGAAAGAAGAACGAAATAGAACCTTTCATAAAATTTTAGGAGAATACAGATATGGGAAAAGACAAAACTAATTTATATCTTCACTTTACCACCTTCTCTTCTCATCTTTTAGTTTTGTCTCCCAATATATCTGTATTAAAGGAGGAATTCGTATAGACGTAATACCGGTTGCCAGATTCATATTCAGTTTATTCATATTTGGATTAATGTATTATATGTTTGACGGAGTACTTACAACAGTAAAAGAAGTATTTTATCCAACTGGTGCAATTGACATGTACGGACAATTTTTACTTTTAATGTGGTTAGCCTTACCTTTAATTAACTTATTTGTTCAAGGAATATTATTATTAATGGAGTCGCAAAAGAGGAGATAAATAAATGGGAAGTAAATTAGAAAATGTAATGTTAACAATTGTTTCATTTTTTGGACTAATAATAGTTTACTTTGCCTTTGCAGATCCACTAAATTTAATTTATCAAAATATAAGAACAGTTACAAACGAAACAGGAACTAATTATACGTTAGTTAATGACCAATTGTCCAAATATCCTATGATTTTTGGATTCTTTTGTGTTTGTTTCGGAATAGCAATAATTGTTGTATATGCAATTAATTCGCATAGAAAAGAATATGAGGAATATCCATATGAGCCACCAGAATACTAAACTTGTATTAATAATAGTTATACTTTGTTTTATTATAGGAGTACTTCCGACAGCTTTTGGAGAAACTATATACGATGTTTTACCTTTTGGCGGAAAAGTAACAGTTCAAGGAAGTGCAAATGTTACTACAAATGCAACAACAAATGTTTCTTACGGTTCAGCAACGTTGAACGGATATTTAATAAACGATGGAAGCTTACCAACAACAGTATGGTTTGAATACGGAAAAACTATTGCATACGGAACAAATACTACTCCTTTATCAACATATATTTATGGTGTTGGAGCAACAACTCAAAAAATATATCAGTTTTTAAGAACAACCTTAACAAAAAATGCTGAATCTACAACATACGGAAATACAATTCGTGTAATAGCCGAAGACGATACATATATCTATGTTGCAGGAACAGGACAAACAGTAAGCCAATATTATAAATCTACATTAACAAAGAAAGCAGAAACGGCAAGTTATGGTGGTACTATTTATGCTTTAACTGTGGATGATTCATATGTTTATGCCGGTGGTGCTACAACTCAGAAAATTTATAAATATAGTAAAGCAGATATGTCAAAGGTAGACGAATCAAATAATTACGGCGGAACAATATATGCATTATCTATAAGTGGAAATTATATTTATGCTGGCGGTTCTATTACAAACAGACTTTATGAATATTTAAAAAGCGATATGTCGTATATCCGTCCATCATCTAATTATGGAAGTAGTGTTTATACAATTGCTCAGGATACAAATTATTTTTATATTGGTGGAGGACCAACTACTTTTCATGTTTATAAGTTAAGGAAAACTACTTTATTTATAGATGATACTTTTGAATATTTTGGTACTATTCAATCTATTGTTTTGGATGATACATATGTTTACATTGCCGGAAATAGAGGAGAAGTTTGGCAATATTGGAACAGTAATGCAACTTTAAAGGCAATGACAGATGATTGTGGAGGAACCATATATTCAATAATAGAAGAAAATAATTATATTTATACCGCAGGTTCTGGAACAGATAAAATATATAAATATCAAAAATCCGATATGTCAAAAATATTAGAATCAGATAGTTATGGAGGAACTATATATTCAATTTTGTTATCTTATGATATTTATAGTACCAGAGAAAAATTTTTATATAATTTAAATGAACTTATGCCAGACACAACATATCATTATAGAGCCGTTGCGAATAATAGTAACGGAACAACATATGGATCCGACCAAACATTTAAAACATTATCTGCATTATCTTCAAATAATACAACATCTGCAGACTTAACGACAGCAACAGCAAACGGATATTTATATTATGATGTTGGAGAAAATACAGAAGTTGGATTTTGGATTGGAAATACAACAACAAACAAAACATCTTTTGAACAAAATATTACAGTTACAGGAACAAAAAATAGCAACGAAGCATTTTCAAAAGCAATAACAGGACTTACATCTGGAGAATATTATTATGTTAGATCCTGGATGAACAATAGCAACGGTTTTTGGAATGCAACAAATGAAAGTTATTTTATTACAAAGCCAAATCCACCAACAGACCTTACAAAAGTTAATTCTTCATATCAACAGATAGGACTGCGTTGGGAAAATGCAACTGTTGGAGACGGAACAAACAGAACAACAGTTATTGTTTATAAAACAGGAGGTTATCCATCAAACCCAGCAGACGGAACAGTTGGATATAACGATACCGGAAACAATACTTTAATTACTGGATTAAGTCTTGATACAACATATTACTTTAGTGCTTGGACATATGTTAATGATTCTGGTTCTCCATTACTTGGTGCTTTTAGTCCGTCTTTTGCAACGGCGTCCGGTGATACTGCAGGTGGAATTTATAATATAACAATACGTTATGAAAATAATTTAACACTTGTTGCAGATACTACAATGGCAAATTTGAATCATACATGCGTTGCAAGACTAAGAACCGGACAAACACTAAATACAACATATCCAGATATTAATCCGTTTCCGATGAATTGTACAACAACTCCAGATGTTTTGTTTTTTGATTTTAAAAACTTAACTCTTCGAAGAGCAATTACACCAGAAGAAGGAGAAAGGGAATTAGTTTTTTATGTATCAGACCGTCCAGAATATGAAACAGGACTTAATGCATCCGAATGTCAACTTTGGTATACATTTAGTTTTAGTGACTATACAAATTATTTTACAAGTTCTAATCAATCAAAACTTTATATATACAAATTCAACGGAACAGAAAAATATTATATACATCAGGATTATTGGTCTGCAGAAGATACTGTTGATGCATCATTACAATACGGAGATAGATATTGGTTGGGTGTTTGGTGTCCAGACCTTTATATTCCATTACTTCAGTATTTTGATGCACATGAAACAACAGAACCAACAATTTATATTTCTGAATTATATTTAGATAATAATTCAATATATTCCTTTGTAACAGTAAACTTTTCTTGGGATGGAGGAGGAAACGGTCTTTGGGTTAATTATACTGATTCTGTTTTTGAAACAAATAGTTTTACGATAAGAATTTATGAAACATGGACTTTAAATGGAACAAAATCAATAAGAAATACGACAACTTGGACATTAGACCAAAAAGATTTTCATTGGACAATAGCAGACGGATGTAATAATTCAAGTATATATTATGTACAAGTAGAAATTGACCACCAAAGATTTACAACAAATCAAACAGTATCTGGTTTATATATTCCATATATGTCTGCAATGACAAATCCTATATGGATAAACGATTGGTTTGATTTAATATTAGGAGACTCTCCCTTTGTTGATACAGATCCAGACTCTTCAACATATGGTGAATCTTTAAGTTGGACGCATATTATTGCCTTTGGTGCATGTTTGTTTTTACTGATGACAATAGGACATATTAATATGCCTTTAACGATGATTGGTGTTGGAAGTCTTCTTATTGTAGTAGAAATAAGTCTTGGTATTGTAATAACAAGAAGTTTCATTGGTACAACTGTTGGAATTCTTGGAGGGATATTTTTAGTTGTTTTAGGTTTTATTGTAGCATTAGGAGGACAAAAAAGATGAAAGCAATGCAAATTATGTCGTTTATTTTACTTTTTTATATGTCGTTCTATTTGCTTAGTTTAACTGGAATATTTTTCTTTACTCCAGAACTAGAAAATGAATCTAATTTTACAACGATTAATGTATTAGTTGTTTCTTTAATTGTGGGATTTACAACGGCAGCTGCTATAGGAATAGGTCTTTCTCGTTTTGGAGTTAACCCTTATTTAACTACTGCGCATCTTGCCTTTTATAGTTTTTATACTGGTATGAGCGCTTCTCTTATGACATTACTTACTTTAATTGGTGCGATGATTGGAGGACAATTTGTTTACGTTATGGGAGGAATTAGCGTTGTTATCGGAGCAATTTTAATATTTACTGTTTTTTATGCTTATTTACAATTTAATGTTGGCGGAGGAAAAGGCTTTGAATAATCTACTTTTTATTGTTATGGATTGGATTACAAACTTAACATCTAATCCTTTTAGATACGGATTTCAACCATATACTGCAATGATAGGAAATTTCTTTTATGCACTTATGTTTGGATTTATCGGAGGTGCTATTTATATGGGAACTGGAAACATTGGTTCAACATTAGTTTATTTCTTTTTAGTTGGAATATTTATGGCAATGATAGTTCCAAGTTTTGTATTAATTGTAATAGGACTTATTTCTGCAATGATTGTTACATCCTTATTATACTATACGTTTATAGCAAAAAGAAGCATTTAAAGGTGGTAAAATGAAGAAAATACAAAAACTAATAATAATTGTTACTTTGTTGTTAATTACAGCAAATGTAAAAGCAATAGGAGGAGGCGGTGGAAATAATCCACCATGGGGCGGACCAACTTCACCATGGTGTGCATACTGTTATAATGAATCTTCAGGTTGGTGGCAATGGGAAGGATATAATTCATATCTTAGTAATTCAACACCAGATACTTTTGAAGAAGATGTTGTAATTGGTGCTAAAGGAATTCAAACTTGTATTAATTTAACATTACCAGCAGGTTGTGTAGCAGATGTTACATTTCAATGGCTTAATACAACTCTTTATTTTGATGATTGGATGGACTGGGTAAGTGAACAGAATTGGGACTGGGAAGACTGGAATGTTAATTGGTCAACAGAACCAACTTGGCGGAATGACTCTTATTGGTTTAATTATTCTAATTGGTCTCTTCTAAGTCATTCCCAGCAAATATGTGCTTATAATCCAAATTGGACTTGTCGTACCGAAAACGATTGGGCATCTGGTTGGGATGAATGGAGAATAGTTTTAAATGTTACTTGTGGTTCAACATATTATAACACAACTTGTTATTATTGTTTTCAGCCAGAACTTTGTCCTTTAAGTTACATTTGGCCACCATCTCCAAACGGAACAGCTTGTCCCTGTTGCAGTCCAATGTGCATAAATATAAGTAATGAAGATGGACATCCAATGAATATAACAATTTTTAGGAACGATACTAAATATGAAGATTTTTATCAAGTTAACAAATATATAGAAATACTAAATGGAACTTATTGTTTTTGTTTGGATGGACATATTAATGATAGCATTTATTATCCAATGCAATATAATACTGTTTATCATTGGTATATAAATATAACAGATACAATTACAGGTACCATTTCAAATAGTAGTATTTTTAGATTTAGAACAGAGCCAAATGTAGAAGATTGTTTTTGTGGAAATATAACAGAATATTTAAATGAAACAGGTGTTGGCGCAGAAAAAGACTACATTATAGGATTGATAGGAATTATAGGAATGTTAGGACTTATAGGATGGTTTATGAGGAGGAAATAAAGAATGTTAGAAAGTTTATTTATTGTAATGGTCATAATTGGATTTTTATTGACCATATATGCGCACGAAAAACAGAGTATTATATTTGGAGTATCTTGTACAATACTTTGGATATTCATAATGGTTAATGCTCTTTGGGTTCAAGTATCTTTTTCAACAGGATATGAAGAGTTTGCAGAGTATGCTTTTAGCGCATTCTGTTTAATATTTATATTTATAAATGTTATACAAACTCTTTGGTTTGTTATGGATTGGCGAACTCAAAAAGAATTAATGTAGAAGGTGGGAAATTGTATAAGTTAAAAGTTAAAGTTCCGAAAGAGTATAGAAAGAAGTTTAACGAATTATTAGAACAGTTAGAAAAAAACAATGTAGTTTATACATCAAACAATGGTCTAATTAAATCTTTTTCTATGCAGGTAAGAAAGGCAAAAAAGAATGGGCATTTGTTTTTTAGTTGGAACAGAGAATGGCATAAAAGTGTTATATCTTTGGCGCCAGATATTTGTATAAAGAAAACAAAATACGGAATCGAATTTATTGAATCAACAGATAACAGATAGACTATGGAAAAATTAATAACTTTTTCTTTCCTGTTAATATTATTTTTTATATAATATACTTCTTTGTTAACCTTTTATAAATGATAAAAAACAATTGTTAATTATAACATAAAGGAGGAAAACTATGTTTGGACGAAAAGGACAAGCCGTACTATCCCCAGCGATGATTATGAGTATAGTTGTTTCACTTATAATACTCGCAGTGGGTGTATATGCATTTTTCACCACAACCGGAATGATTCCAACGACTGAACCATCTGCAACAACTACTGCAAAACAAAATTCTACATACTATGCAATAGCAAATGTTAGTGGAATTGGAAACCAAGTGTTTAATGTGATCGGTGTCGTATTGGTCATAGGTGCGATTATGCTCATAGTGACAATGGTGTATAGTTATATGCGTCCATAAATAGGGAGGTAAGTCAAAATGTTAGGAAAGAAAGCACAAGCAGTATTGTCTCCTGCAATGATTATGAGTATTGTAGTTTCACTCATAATTCTTGCAGTTGGCGTTTATGCCTTTTTCACGACAACTGACATGATACCAACCAGTGGAAAACCTGTCGTAAGTTCTGCGATAAACAACACCACAGCAATTGGAAACCAGGTTTTCAATGTCATTGGTGTTGTATTGGTTATCGGTGCAATCATGTTAATCGTGACAATGGTATACTCATATATGAGGCCTTAAATAGGCAATATGAGTACATAGAAGGGAATTATTCCCTTCAATTTCCTTTTATTTCTTTTTTATGTTATAACTTGGAGGATATATAAAATGGAAGACATGCCGAAATTTATATTAACAATAACAATTGTGTTAATAATATTTGCCGTTGGTGTAATATCGTTTTTATCTTTAATAGAACCAATGGGACTTGAAAGAGGACAAAATCAAACATTTGCGGTTGACGACCCAACTGTTGCAAAAAGATGTACATTAGCATATAATCCAGATGCGGCATCTGTAATAGTTAGACAATATAATGGAAACGAATGGGTTTCAGTTTCATCAACATATTTTTCTGTAAGTGGAAAAACTGTTACGATTGAATCTGGCGGAATGCAGGGGTAATTTATTTGAATAAAAAAATTCTTTCGTTTTTGATTTTATTTATGCTATGTATAGTTTCTTTTGCATCTACAAATCAAGCTGAAGAATGGAAAAAAGAAAAACTTTTATTTGAAACAGAATCTTCTGGTGATTTTTTTACTTTAATTCAAATACCAGATACACAATCATGGGCTAATGGTAATGGTGAAATAGCAAATTTTATCAATACAGCTAATTGGATTATTGATAATACGACAACTTGGAATATATTCTTTACAGTTCATGTTGGTGATATTGTGGCAACAGGGACTTCTGATACTGAATGGAATAGAGCAGAAGTATTTTTTTCTGCTTTAAATGATAGTAATATTCCATTTCTAGCAGTACCTGGAAATCATGATGATGATGCAACTGGTTTTAGTGATTGTCCTGATTGTTCTTTAAATAAATACCACACATATTTACCAACATCAAGAATGGCTAATAATATTAATAGTTCTAATATAAGTATGAGTGGAACAAATTATGTATTTGGTGGGGCTAATGGTTCAGACGAAAGCGGACAAATGGATTGGAGTTACTATGCAACATTTGATATCGAATCTAATGGAAAAACGTATCCTTTTATTGTTATAGGATATAGATGGTGTCCTTCTGATAATGATCTTGCTTGGGTTAATGATACACTTAATACTTATTCTAACAGAAATGCAATACTTTTTACACATTCAAATATGGATACAAATAATACATGGCTTTATCCTGGTGATGATAGAGCATGTAATGGAAAAGTTCCAGAAAGAGATTTATGTGATGGTTCTCCTGCAAGTTGCAATTGTAATGATGGAAACCAACAATGGAATGAAATGATAAAATATCATCCAAATGTCTGTTTAGTATTATCGGGTCATGTAAGCGACTACGAAGTTGGCGAATATGGAAGCACTGGGCATGGTACATTTTATATTCCAGCAGAATATCAGAATATTGATTTTGACAATAAAGTTCATGCCATATTAGCTAATTATCAAAGTCATTATGATAGTGGTTATTATGGTGGTGCTTTTAGACAGTATAAATTTTATTTAGAAGATGGATGGATTAACGTTACAACATTTTCAACAGATACAACGGAAAGTGAAAGCGAAAATGGATGGTATAATGAATCTAATAACAAGTTTAATTTAACTTATAATTTTACATCTTCTGGAGATACAACATTACGTTTTTTAAGCATAGAAAATGGTACCAATGGTACTGTAATTTATACATCAACACCTACAATAAATTGGTCAATTGACACACAAACAGCTCAATATTGGCTACAAATAGATGACAATGCAGATTTTTCTTCTCCAGAAGTAAATATAACAGATATTAATCAATACAATTATCCTTCTAATTGTATAATTGGTACAAATGTTTCTTTTACTATTCCAATTTTAAATAAATTAACATCTTATGGTACATATTATATGAAAGTAAAAAGTTTTAATTAGGTGAAAAAATGAGAAAGAACGATAAAAAATCAAAACAAAATATATTAGGAGCTATTATTCTATCAGCCGTTATGTTGACGTCTGCTTTTTCGGTTGCTTTATTATCAAATAATACAGTTTTGGCTGATTTTGAAACACAAGATGATCCAAATATGGATGTATTACATGTTTTTGAGCCAACAGTTAATAATTTAAATGGTGTTGATTTTACAAGTGATGCTACTTATGTGGCTTGGGCAGGTAGTGCAGGAGATGGTATACATACTGCTTGGACTGCTAATTGGACTGTGAAACAAATATTAAATAATACCGAAAACGGTGTTGTAGTCGATATTTCACCTAATGACCTTTGGATGGCAGTAGATGTTGATAATACCATACTTATATATGATTTAAAAGGTGAAAATGATTGGACATTAAATGTAACTATTGATGATTATTCTGGTTCAGATTATCCTGATACTTTGAAATTTTCAGACGATAGTTATTATTTGGCTCTTGGTTGTCAAGACCAAAAAATACATGTTTATTGGACTAGCAACTGGACACTTGCATGGTCTTCTGCTGCACTAGGTGATACTGTTGCATCTATAGATTGGTCTGATGAATATTTAGCAGCTGGAAATAAAGATGGTGATGTTAACGTTTTCTGGATTGGTAATTGGACAGTAAAAACAGCACTAACAGAACCGGACGATAGAGTTTATGCGCTTGCTTTTTCACCAGATAATAATTATCTTGTTGCCGGAGTACATTCTAATACTGGTACTGGTGAAGGATTTCTTTATTGGACTAGTAATTGGACAAAAAAAGGTGTTGATTTAGCTACCGACGGAGAAAGTTGTCGTAGTGCTAGTTTTTCACAAACAAATAACTTTGTAAGTCTTGGTACAACAGGCGATGTAATTTATACATATTATGTTAGTAATAATACTCTATATAAAATTACTACAACAAATATTACCGGCGATGTTAATTATTTATCTTATAGTCACGATTCTTCAGGTAGTTTTCTTGGAGCTGCATGTGGTGGTGGAGCTTGTGTAATATATAATGCCACTGAAGGAGAAGAACCAGTTATTTCTACTTATGAAATAAAAGGATTGTCTTCTAACAAAATAACTTTTGCGGGAACAGCAGGAACTTATCCATACTGTAATTCAACAGGAGATTATAATGAATGGCTTGAAATAAATATGTCAATTAATGCAACACAAAACGTAACCGACATAAATGTTTCTGTAGGTGACTTAAACGATACAGACGCATATATTAATGCTTCTAACATTACAATGTATGTTTCTTCTGATAATTCATCTTATGGAGAACTTGGAACATTTATCGATGGTGGTTCTAATCTTACAATAAATATTACTACTTGGAATGCAGGAACAATGGGATCAAATCCATTTACAGGCGCAGGATTAACAAATATAACAACGTCTATCTATTTAATATTTAGACTTAGTATACCTGCAGATTCGCCAACAGATTTGTTTTATTCGCTTGCAAGCGATAGTTTTAAAATATATATAATAAATAATACATAGTTATTGAAGGTGAAAACATTAAAAAGAAAGTAATTACAATATCTATACTTATACTGTTTTTCCTTACAAATATAGTTTCAGCAAACGATTGGTCTGATACTTGGGAATTTGAATATCAAGAAGAAATAGTTGAAGAACCAACACCAAAAATTGAAACACAATATGAAACACAATCGTTTAGTATATATGCAATACTAAATTTTTCTGGAAAGGCAGATGTGACAGCACAATCAGAACCAACAATAACAAACGAATCTCCAGAAAATCAAACAACAGATGTTTCAATTCAACCAAAATGTAATGTAACAGTTACAGACGACGACGGAAACGATATGGATGTTTTATTTTCTTCTAATTATACAGGAAGTTGGGTAAGTTATCAATCAAACTATTCCGTTAATAATGAATCTGTTTCTTGGCAATTTACTGGAGCAAGTACATATAACAAAAAATACTGGTGGTCTGTACATTGTAATGATGGCGTTGTTAATGTTAGTAAAACATATCATTTTAAAACAGAAACACAAAATATGTCTCCAACAATATCAAATCCAGAACCAGAAAATGAATCTAATGATGTATCAATAAATATTCATACATGGAATGTAACAATAGAAGAACCAGAAGGACATACTTTTAACTGGACGATAAATGTAATTAATTCATCTACAGGTTATTTAATCGGAAGAAATTCATCCAACGTTGCAACAAACGGAAGTAAATTTGTTAACTTTTCTGGAAAGTTGGATTATGGAATAACATATTATGTTTATGTTAATACAACAGATTTCGGAAATTGGACGAACGAATCTTTTTGGTTTACAACAGAATCCGAAAGTGTTCCTATAATATATACAACTTTAACGTTTGGCGGAAAATGCGAAGTTCAAGACTCACCATCCCAAAATCCAAATGTAACAAGTCAATATCCAGTAAATGAGTCAACCGACCAAGATATGTATCCTTTATTAAATGTTACAGTTGAAGATCCGCAAGGCAATACAATGAATATTTCTTGGAGTACAAACGCAAGCGGAGAATGGATTTATTATAATTCAACAGTTTCTAATGGTACATATAGTCAAAGAGCAACTTTTGCAAATGTTTCAAATACGAAATATTGGTGGACTGTAAGAGTTAACGATACAGAAAATCATTGGGATAACGAGACCTTTTGGTTCCAAACTGCAACATATACTTGGACAAATTGGAGTGACTGGTGGACATTTAATTATTCTTGTGAAGGACCAACAGACTTATCCGCAACAGCATACAACAAAACATCTATTAATTTGACTTGGACAAATGCAGAAGACGGATGTGACGCAAATGTTTTAGTTAGAAATGAAACTGGTTGGGGTTCTGCAACATATCCTTTAACGCCATATAACGGAACAGAAATTTATAACGGAACATTACATATGTTTAATGATACAGGACTTAAATCATCAACAACATACTATTATGCGCTTTGGGGATGGAACGATACAGAAAATGAATTTTCTTTAGTTAACTATACAGATTCTGTAACAACAAACGGAGATATAGAAATTTTTGAGACTTCTGTTTATCCTGCAAATGAATCTACAGAAGTAGAAAGACCTGCAACAAACATGAGTATTATTATAAACGGAACAAACTTAGATGTTTATTTCTACTTTACAAATTATACAGATACTTCTAATTTAACAGAAGTGTTTAAAAGTTGGACTGGAGAAAATACTCAAAGATTTGAATTTACAGATTTTGGATGGACACCAAGAACAGACTGGATGTGGGGCAATACAAAATATTACTGGAGTGTAAATGTAACAGATGGTTCAACATGGTTAAATCGTTCATTTAATTATATGTCTGTTGCATCAGCAAGTGGAAAAAATGCAAGATATGACGTTCAACTTCCTTTAGGAGTATTAAGTTCTGCCGATGCAATTAAAACTTGGGCATCTGTTCCTGCAACATATAATAGAGTTTATGATGTTCAAGTTCCACATGGTGTATTATCATCTGCAGATGCACAAAAAGTATGGAATGAGGTAAGTTCATAGAACAATGTATAAAAAATCAGGAGGTAAACAAAAGTTAGGAATTACGATAATTATGTTAATGTTAATTATTTCTATAGTCATTCCTGCAAACATTCTTGCTGATTATGATAAATCAGATTACGAAACTCAAGCATCTGCTCCTTCAATAAACAGTTATTTTATATCTCCAGATTGGAACGGATGTACTGTTATATTTATATCTAATCAATCTGACAGCCATTTAAGAATGGCTTTTGCAAGAAATGAAAGTTTTAACGATTCTGTTTATTATTGGGACAATACTTCTCAAGACATTGGCGGAGGTGAATACAGATATGATTCTTCCGATATGGCAAATGCTTTAACACCAAATGTAACATATTATTATAATTTTACAATTATGAACGGAACGGACAATTCTTTAAATACTTCTACAAACGATTCTATTGCCTTATGGGATTTAGATATAACATTAGGAAATCCTTTAGATAGAACATTTGAACAAGTTCCTAATAATCCAGTTTATTTAAATGTTACAGTTAATTCAAAAGTTGGTTCTCAATTTAATGTTACTTGGTATAGTGGCTATTATTTTGACCCAATATATTTAACTCAACAAAACTATTCAAATAATGCTTCTTTAAGTTTTAAATGGATGAATGTTACAGAATACGGAAAGAAATATCTATGGTGTATTAGAGCAGAAACTTGTTATCCAAGAGCTTTACCAGATAACGGAGAAGAAAGAGTAAGAGATACTTTTACAAAAGAATTTGGAGGATGGGGAGAAAGAAATAACTGGACATTTTGGACACAAAACGATACAATTACTTTTACTTTAGTAGAGCCTTTAAACATTAGTATATCAGATGTAGAAGAGATAAATATAACTTGGAACATTTCTACAAAAGGAACAAGAATTAATAACGATACTATTTTATTTGCTCGTTCGGCAACATATGACGGAACATTAAACGGAAAGAACTGGTCATTTATGTGTCCTGCAAACGAAGTTGCACCAAACGTTACAAGAGGACACGGTAGAAATTTAGACTTTTGGTTTGAACAATTTAATCAGTCTGGAACAGATGAATTAGGTTGGATGGGAGAATGGGCATGTGGAGCACAACCAAATAGTTCCAAATTTAATATTTTAGATTATGGTAGTAATTGGACTTTAGTTCAAGTTACTCCTTGTTCTTGTGCATTATTCCCAAACTTTTTTTATTTAGATAGAAAATCAATATTACATGAAAATAAAACAGGCCAATATACATCAATTTATGAAAATAATAAATTAAAAACAGAGTTTGATTTAACTGGCGTTACTGCAGATGTTTACGGTTGGAATAATAATTGGTCAAACGCAACTCATCATATATTTGTTAATGCAAATGCAACATCTGGAACCCAACCGTTAAAAATTTATTTTGTAAATGAGTCTTATACAAGTGGTAAATTATCAGAGTCTCCATATGCATCTTTTATTGGGCAAGTAGATGTAGGAACACCTTATGACATATCAATTTCCAATTCTAATTATTATGTAAAAACATTTGCTACAAATAACGGAACAATAGGTGGAGTTACAATAACTGGAAAATATTATTTTGTATTTGCAAGTGATGCTGACTATGATGATGCTTGGAAACTTTATTATGCAGACGATAAAGTAACATCAGGAACAGGAACTTTTGATTTTATGAATACAACTGTTGCACAAGTATCAACAAACAACGGAACAACTTGGTATGACTTTGGAAATGATACAACAGATGACGAAGTATTATATCTTAAATTTAATGAAGGTGCAGGAGATAATCTTGTAGATAGTTCAGAAATTTATTCAGGACATTATCATAATGGAACAAGACAAGGGGCAACATGGAATGCTTCAGGACACGAAGGAAGTTGCTTAGATTTTAATGGAACAACAGATTATGTAAATGTAACAAACGACCCAGATGGACATCTTAACTTCACAGATGAAATGACAATTGCATTATGGATTAATCCTGATACTTTAACATCTTATGATTATTGGATTGCAAAAGAAGATTCATTTAGATTTGGAACAGGTGGAGATAGAAATAGACCTAGATTTAGTTTTTTTAGAAGTGGTTGGAAAGAACAACAGACAAATGCTGATTGGTTAGTTCCAAACAATTGGTATCATTTAGCAGTAACCTTTAATTCAACAGAACCAGAGACAGTTACATATTATGTTAATGGAACAAAAGTATATACAAAAGCAGGATACACAGGTTCAGGCAATATGGAAGCAGGAACAGGTGATATAATTATTGGTATGGAATATGACCTAACACATGGATTTGAAGGTTCAATTGATGATGTTAGACTTTGGTCAAGAGCACTTTCTCCTGATGAAATATACGATGTGTATTCAAATACAACGCGACAGGGAACACCTGATGTGAATTTCAATGTTGGAAGTTCAGATTCGGACAGTTCTTTATATAAAATATATGCAGAATTAGATGCAGATATACCAAACGGAACTTGGAGCCAAACTTGGTATGATGTTTTAGGAGACAACAATTTACCACCAAACGACCCAAATATAGAATTTCCTGTAACGAATGATTTATTTTATATTAACGAATCGGAAAACATATCTATTTATTTAGAATGGATTGGAGACCCAAATCATGATAATTGTACTATGAATGTAAGTTTTTGCGAAGACGACAATACATTATTAAAAGTTGTAGCAAATGAAACATTAACATGCGATGACCAAAGAAATAATTATCAATATATTTTTAACTTTAGTCATTGGGGATATTATGCAGGGGATTATAAAATATGTGTTAATATAACAGAAGTAGATAATCAAAGTTCATATTCAAGAAGTGAAGTTAATATACAATTAACAGAATTATATATTAACAGAAGTTCGATTTATCCATCTGATTTTGCAGAAGACATACCAATAAATTTATCTTATTTATCAGTAAATATTAATCATTCATACGGAGAAAATTTTAATATTACTTGGAAATTGGATAACTGTTCTAGCGGAACAATAATTAACATTACAGAAGTAACAACAGGAAACGGAACGTTTACAACTACAAATACATCTTGGGTTACAGAATACGGAACTGATTATACTTGGACAGTTTGTGTTAATGAAACAGGTTCTGTTCATTGGAGAAATTTATCTTTTGTATTTAGGACAGAAGAAAAATCAACGTATATTACGTTAGAAGGACTTACAGACATTTGGAATGTTACTTGGTCAGGAAATTCTACAGAAGCAGCAGTATTTGATCCAATACCAACTTATTGTAATTCATCAGGAATTAGAAATACAACCGTTGTTGTTAATTTAACTGTTGATGGAATTCGTTTTATAGAAAAAATAAATGTTTCAATCGGAAACTTAACAAACATAACAAACCATTGGTATCATAATGCAGATAATATTACATTATATATTTCTGGAGATAATGTTAGTTGGGAAATATTACAATATGATGCAGGAAACGGAATGGGAGTATTTCCAACAGATGGCGGAAACTTAACAATTAATCAAACAATTTGGGGAGTATTTTTACATAATCCATGGGACTATCATGGACAAGAAGGATTAATTGTAGAAAACTGTTCTTTGTATTTAAGATTTAGATGCAATTTGACAATAGATTTAAACGATGGAGAATATAAAGAAGGATACTTCAGAAATGAAACAGACAATCCCTGGAAAGTTTATATTGTAAACAACTCTGAAATTTACGATACTGATACTTTTACAGCACAATTAAGAAACGGATTAGAACCACATACAGGTTGTTGTTTAGATGTTAATAAAACTGTTTGGAATGGAACTGATTGGGTTAAATGGTATAGAAATACAACAGTTGGGCAAGAAGTAATATTTAATATATCTATACATAATTGTGGAGGACAAATAACAGACAATATATCTATTTATGATACAGCTTATGATGCATTATGGGAATATGTTCCTGGTTCTGCAAAAATTAAATATCCTGGAGAAGATTGGAGAAAAACAACTGCAAACTCATCAACATCTGAAGAAGGAAATTGTGGATATCCAATACATTCTCATGTAACATTTCATATACCAAGAGAAAATTTAACAAACTTTACTTATTGCAATTACATTTATTTACATTATAATCGTTCTATTAATAATCAAAATTATAGTTATGACACAGTTGGAGTTTATACATGTGAATATGATTTTGAATGGTGGGACTCAATTTGTTATAATTTATCTTCTTGTTATGTTAATGAATGGTTTAACGATTCTATCATATGCGATTGCCAAAAAGAAGAATCTTCAAATTGGACTGTTTCAGAACATATTAAAAGACCATGTGTTGACGAAGGATGTTACGATGAAGAATGGTCAGAATATGAAACAGAATTTGGAAGATGGGAAACATATAATGATTCAGACCATTGGGAATGGGTTTACAGATATGATAATCTGGATGGAAACGGAACAGACATTAACAGAATGTCATATACAATAGTTAATGATTCATATACAAATCGTTCATTGTCAATATTAAGAATGAGATATAATTGGACGTATAGTGAAGACCCAGAAATTTATGAGCCAAATGTTGGATTAATTTATGCTTATACAAGTAACGAATCTTTTGATATGGTATTATATGGTGACATGGACACTTATATGTTATCAAAAAGAGGAGACAAACTTTACAATACAGAAGACATGTCTCCAATAGAATGGGGAGTTATAGATTATTTTGACTCTGGTTGGTCAACAGATCCAGATTCAACAGAACCAATTGACCCATCGCAAGAATCAAATATTTGGAATGGAATTTGGGCTAAAACAATTTATAATGAATATACAGGCAACATTAAAACAAAAGCATGGCAAATAAATTCTACTCAGCCTTTTGGTTTAGATTTTGAACCACCAGGTTGGATTGTTAATAGAACATTTTCTGATTTAGTTAATACATCTGCAAAATGTTTTGGACTTGTTGTTTGGGCAAGAGGAAACTATACAAACTTTACTGCAGATTTTGATTTTATAGAAGATTGGAGACTTAATTATAGTAGAGACGGAAATGCAACAGAATCGCAATTAGAAAATCATTCTGTATATGGTTCAGATGGAATCCCATTAATAAACTTTCCAACACAAGATTATTTTAATAACGAATGGATTTCTTGGACGGAATTTTATAACTGTTATGATGAATACGATGCAGGAAATTTAACTTCACAACAATATGCAGATTGTATAAGTTGTTTTTATAGAAATCTAACAAGACATTATAATATGGAATCCAGGCTGTTTAATTCAACTATATATTATAAAGAAACACAACCAGATAATATTTATTATTATACTGGCGTTTGGACAAATATATCTGCTGAAGCTCCCTTTAATAATTCTTTAGTTATACATATAGAAGATTGTACCGACGGAACAGATACAAGTTATGATGGAGCTGTTGTTTGTTTTGATTTAGATAATGATTATGTTTGGGACGACAACGATATGGTATTTTATTGGTATACAGATGGTATTGATACATATTATGCTGTATACAATGGAACAACAAACAAATATTTTGGTAGGACATCAGAATTTAATCCTGAAATGGAAGTATGGTTTGTATTAGAAATGACAAATTCTTCATATCAATGGTATACAGAAAGTATGACACAACTTCCTCATTTACATCGTTTTAGTCCTCATAGAGTATATGAAATAATTATTCCGCTTTATTATTTAGAAAAAGACCATGTTGGAAGCGAAAACTATTTAAACGCAACAGATACTTTTGGATTACATATACAAACAACAGATAATGATTATTTACATGGGCCTGTTTGGGAAAACTGGAACGAATCTTCAGGAGAAGTTTATACGGTTGATGAAAATGACGGATTAAATACTTTTGAAACATATTTAAATTGTACTGATTGGAATGCATGCGTTGACTTTGAACAAGGAATTTGGAACGGAGTTAACCAAACGCATATACAATATTGGGGACATGGACGTATTGGAAATGAGACTGGACCTTTAATTGAATCAACAAGCAGAATTAATGTAAGTAAAACAGCAAACGTTTCAACAATTACAAATATAGAAAAAGATAATATTGTTAATTATACAATTGAAATTAATAATATTGGAGATAGAGATGTAACTGGAATTGTTGTTAACGATACTTTTGATGACGGAGTTTATTATATTGGTTCTTCATTGCCTGGAGTAAATGTAACTAATCCTTCAGACAATATTTATATATTTAATGTAACTCATAATTTAGGAATTGGAGATAGAATATATCTTAATATAACAGTTAACCTAACTGCAGGATGTGAACAAAATGGTTCAAATATTACAAATCTTGTTAACTGTTATACAAATGAAAGCGCAAATGCAACAACTACTCATGTTATAATTTATGGAACAAACAAACTTCCAATTATAACTGCAGCATATCCTTATATTAACAGAACAATAACAGATATTAGTTTATTACTTGCAGGGATGAATGCAACAGTTGAAGACCCAAATGGTGATAATATAGATGTTTATTTCTATACGAATAAAACTATTAATTTAAATGTTACAGGAAATTATGTTTCATATTGGCATAATATTGGACAAACAATAGGAGCAACAAACAATACTTTTGAAACTAATCAAACATTTAATATGGATGATGATAACAATAGAACAAGATGGAGATGGGGAACAACAAGTTACTGGTGGTCTGTTAATGCAACCGACGGAATTGGATGGACAAACATAACTTATAAGTTTTTAACAGACTTATCCAGATATGATGTTCAAGCACCATTAGGTGTTGTTTCTGCAGCCGACGCACAAAAGACATGGTCGAGAGTTGGAACAACTTATGATGGATTATATGATGTTCAAATTCCTTATTCTGTACTTAGCGGAGCTGATGCACAGAAGGTTTGGAGTCAATTATAAGAATTAAAAAGGAGATAAGAAAATGATAGAAAAACAAAAACAAAATTTAAGCAAAATACTGATAGCAATGTTACTGTTTGGAGGTTTCTTTACAGTATTCATTCCAACAACATCTGCAGGAACACCTGGAGAAGGAATGGGTTGGGATGATATGACCTATGAAGTAACAATAGGAGATTCTTTTAGTGCTTCAGTATGGGGAGATGCAACATATTTTACTGGATATACAATGTGGAATTTAAGTTGGACAGCTGGAAAATTAAATATAAGTCATGTAACAAACGGAGATTCAGGAACTTGGGGTTCTTGGTCTTTAACAGGAGGCATTAATAATGCTTCTGGTTGGCTGTTACAAATAGATGCATTGACAGGAGATGGAAGTAATGTTACAGGTAATTATACATTATTTGACTTAGTTTTTGACGCAAAAGAAGTTGGAACAACAGATTTGACATTTATACCATCTTTTGGACAAGCAGGAATTGTTTTATTAGATGATGGAGGATTACCAATCGGTGGAATCTATAGAAACGCATCCGTTACAATTTATCCTGCAGAACCCGCATCGTTAACAGCAACAAAATATAATTATACAGATATTAATTTAACATTTACACCTGGTTCTGGCGGAAATATAACTGTTATTAGAGGTTCAACAACAGGTTATCCAACATCGCCAACTTCTGATACAGATGTTTATAATGGAACATTAACAAAATATAATCATACAGGATTAAATCCATGCGAAACTTGGTTTTATAGCGCCTGGACATATAACTTAACAAACAGTATATTTAGTGATACATACCAAACAGCCGTTGCAACAACAGAATGTTATACAAACTTTTCTTTTGGAGGTATAGTTCCAACAAATCAAACGCAAAGGTCAAATTGTACATCATACAACGTACCAGTTAATCTAACTATAACAAACAGTAAAGGACACACATTTAACTGGTGGATTAACTGTTCTGACGGAAGTTCTTTTAGTGGAACAACAGCATCTAATGGTTCAAAAGGAGGAACAATGTCTGGATTAGACCATAATACAAGATATTACTGGAATGTAACAGCAACAGACGTATCTGGTTCACCAGACGGACATTCTGCAAGTTATTGGTTTACGACAGGAAGAGGAGGAGGAACATCACCAGGCACACCTTCAAGTCCTCTACCATCCAACAGCGCAACAAGTATTCCAATAGATATGGGAACATTTGAAGTTGATGTTACAGACACAGACGGAGACTTACTTAATGTAACATTTTATTGGGCAAACGGAACAGTAATGGGAACAGACAATTTAGTTGCATCTGGTGGAACAGCAACAATTAATCCTTCATTATCATTAGATTACGGAACAACATATCAATGGTATGTTTATTCAAACGACAGTTGTCGACAAACAAGAGGGCCAAGTTCTGGCTATTGGTCATTTACAACAGATGAAAAAAGTGCAGATATTACAAAAGACTGTTCTCCATCAATTACAAATGCATCAATTAAATATATAATAAATATTACAAATGACGGAGAAGCAAACTTAACCAATCTAGTAGTTAATGAAACTTTAGATACAAATGTTGAGTTTTGGAGGTCAGTACCAGCAAGAAACGGAGACCATTGGTGGAACATTAACTATTTGAATGTTTCAAATACAACAACTATATTGATATGGGTTAACGTAACAGCATGTGCAAATGGAACAACAATTTCTAATTCAATTAATGTATCAAATGCAAGCGGAGTTCTTTTAGATACAGCAACATGCGGACCACATACAATTGCATTTTCTATATCTAAAACAGCAAATTCGTCTGTAAATTGGAATACAACACATTTAAATTATATCATAAACGTTACAAACATTGGTGATATATACTTAGAAAACGTTGTATTAAACGAAACTTATGATAATAATATATCTTATTACAGTTCTAATTATGCGCCTTGTAATACCAATACAACGTTTAATTTAAGTGGCGTTGCTCCGGGTTCTGCAATTACTTTGTATATTAGAACAAATACTTCTTACGGTTTAGATGGAACGTTTATGCAAAATGAATCTAAAGTATATAATAATGTAACAGTTAAAACAAATCAAACAACTCCAGAAGTTACAAAGAATATGTATAATACAGTTGGCGCAAGAACTGAATTACTTAGAATATGGTATAACAGAGACATTCCAGATTTGTTTAACATAAGTAATCAAATATTTGCAGTTCTAGGTGCAATTATGATACTTGGAACTTTGTTAATACTTGTTTATATAGTTAATCAGTCTGGTGGTGGAAATATGTTTGGAGGAAAAGAAGAATGAAGAGAAAACCCATAATGGAAATAGGAACGTCAAGCAAGTATATAACGAGTAATAATAAGTATAATGTACATTGGGGTTCAACACCAAGCGCCTATAATAATCAAAAACGTTCCTTCAAAAACAGAAAAGACGCAGTTGAATTCAAAAACAAGTTGGTAAAGAAATATAAGAAAAAATATAGAATCGACTATATGTACTTAGCCGATTAAAAACAGGAGGTAAAAAAATATGACAGCACATAGAGCATGGACAAAAACCTCAGCTAAGAAACAAGCTGCAAAAGCTCGTAAAAAAGGCTTTAAGGCTTCAATCTATAAAAAAGCAAAAGGCTGGGGCGTTTCCGTAACAACAAAAAAATAGAAATAAAAAGAGGCGGGTGGCAGGGAAAATTAAGTTTAAAAAAGGAGAAATGAAAAATGACAGTTCGTAAAAAAAGAATAAGAAAAATCAATGCGGAATATAGACTTGTAAGAAAGCCAAATGCGCCTGATGTTCCATATCAGGGAATGGTAAACACTTATATTCATATGTTAGAGAATCCTAGAGGAGCAAGACCGATGGTAGTAATTCCAGAACATGTTAAAGAATATGTGAGAACATATTATATGGTACTTCCAAAAAAAGGTCAAAATATGCCAAGAAAAAAAATACAAAGTCCATTACCATTATTTGGTGATAAAGTAGAAAGCAAAAAAATACTTAACGAAAAAGAAATAAAATTAAGACCTAATAGAATAATAAATTTACCACCATATCCAGAAGGAGAAGGAAGATATGGACCAATAAATAGACCTAAAGAAAGAACAAAATTATATAGATTAAAACAAGAAGCAAGACAAAATCCAAGAAATCCTTATCTAAAAACAATGCCAACAAAAAAGACAATTGACAAAAAAGTGTTTAGAAAAGTAAGTAGTCATAAAACAAAAACTGCAGCACAAAATAAAGCAATGCAAATAAGAAACAACGGAAATATGGCAAGAGTTGTTAAAGACACTTCAAAAAGTTCGTTTAAACATACGGTATATAAAAAATAGGAGAAACAAAAAATGACACTACATTTGTATTATAAAGAAGGACCATTAACAAGATGGAGAAAAGTTCCGATAGACTTTAAAACATACGACCAAGCAAAAAACTATCATGAAAGAAATTTATCTGGAACAAAATATAAAATATTGTTTACAGAAGAAGAAAAAGAAATTGCAGCAAAGAAAGAAAGACGTAAACAGAAATTAGTTAAAGCTGGAAAAGTTACAAAAAGAGAAACAGTAAAGGCAGGACGAACAGTCGGAAAATACGCAAAAGCAACGCATAAAAGACTTAAAGTCGCAGGACCAAGACATATGGCTGAAATTAAAGAAGGATTAGGTGAGCCTCCGCACAAAACAATTACAGCATATGATACTACATTAAGAGAAATTAAAGCCGAAAAAAGACGTAAAGAACGAGAACTAACGGCAGAAGATTTAACTAAACTTGCAGAAAAACGAGCAGAACAAGCAGATAGAAGAAGAGAAAGAAAAGCAGAATCAAAAGTTAAACGTAAAGCATGGAAACCACCAGCATCGCCATTTGGTGAGTTTGAACTTAATTTGGACAGAACACCATTTGTTGACCAAAGACAACAAACAAAGAAATATGAAACAGGCGGTCCTGGTTTTAAATCACCATTTGCAGAAGTACATTTCAATCCTAATGTAAATCCATTTGGAATTGAACAGAAAAAAAGCAAAAGGAGGAAAAAATAATGGCTAAAAAGAAATATTATTATAGAAAGAAACCACATAGCAGCAAAAAAATCAGATGTAAAATGCCAAAGTAGAGGAAATTAAATGAAGGAAATTAAAATAGGTTGGGACCCCAAACTACAAGTTTATAGGGAAGTTACAGAAGACGAAGATACTGTTGGTGTTATAATTACAAAACACCAATCCCAATCTTTAAAAAAGGAGATTAAAAAATGAAAAAAGAAGTTGGATGGCACTATACACAAGACCCAATAATAAGAAGAAAGTTAATTTACGATTCAACAGACAAACAACGTTCTAAATATATACGTTATTTACAAGC
>Ga0272441_10003049_pt1 | contig 32755 bp, 33 predicted proteins | sample SSMProp6N_FD_193582 | JGI IMG/M metagenome (GOLD analysis project Ga0272441, IMG submission 193582) | Marine sediment archaeal communities from Little Sippewissett salt marsh, Falmouth, MA, United States - SSM-Prop-6N | ecosystem: Environmental > Aquatic > Marine > Wetlands > Sediment ... | reverse complement strand
GTCACCGCGATGGGACCGCTCGACATCCGTGGCTTGATCGTGACCGCCCGATCATCCAATGCGAGGCGCGATTTCGTCTCCCGGTTTCTCGCTCCCGCCGTCGGTGTCGACGAGGATCCGGTGACCGGCTCGGCACACTGCGCCCTCGCCCTGTATTGGGCCCACCGTTTGGGCAAGACCGAGATGGATGCGTACCAGGCGTCGTCACGAGGAGGATCGGTCCACGTTCGCCTTGCCGGAGACCGCGTGTTCCTCGGCGGAAGCGCCGTGACCGTCCTCTCCGGAACGCTCCTCGCCTAGGCGCTCCTTCGTCTAGGATCCGCCGAGCCAATCGCGCGCATCGCGCACCACACGGGAACCGATCGACGCCGCCAGGCCGACGTACGCCGTAGGCTCCAGGGCGTGGATTCGCGCTTTCACCTCGTCACGGACGTCCAGTTCATCCGTCCACCGGCGCAGCGAATCACGCGTAACGGACGTTCCGCGGGTCAGGATCTTCAGTCGCTCGTAGGCGTCCGCCATGCCCTCGGACCGGAGGATCGTCTGGATCGCCTCCGCCAGCACCTCCGGATGCGCGTCGACCGCTCGGCGGCACGCGCCCTCGTCCACGTCAACCCGTGACAACCCGGCAATCGCCTGTTCGACAGCAAGAAAGCTGTGTGCCAACGCAACGCCGATGTTGCGCATCACCGTTGATCCGGAGAGGTCTCGCTGCATCCGTGAGTGCGTCAGTTTGTCCGCCAACGCGTGCAGCAGCGCGTTCGCCATCGCGACATTGCCTTCGCTGTTCTCAAACTGGATCGGGTTCACCTTGTGCGGCATCGTCGACGAGCCGATCTCTCCCGCCACGGGCTCCTGGACCAACAGGCTGCGCGAGATGTACTCCCACAGGTCGATGTCCAGATCGAGAACAACGCTGTTGATGCGGGCGGTTGCACCGAAGTACTCCGCCAGGCTATCGCAGGGCTCGACTTGCGTGGTGCAGTCACTCCACTCCAGCCCCATCGCCCCGACAAATTCCCGGGAGAACGCCGGCCAGTTCACGTCCGGTGCCGCGGCCGCCAGCGCCGCATACGTCCCGGTCGCTCCACTCAGCTTGCCTCGCAAGCGAACCGCCTCCAGCGTGCGGATCTGCTCGAGCAACCGGCGGAGAAAGACGGCCAGTTCCTTTCCCGCCGTCGTCGGGCTGGCCGGCTGCCCGTGCGTGAACGCCGGGAAGACCACGTTCACCCACGCGTTGGCCCGTTCGGTCAGGCCCGTAACGAGTCGCCGCAACTGGGGGAGCTGTGAATCCTCGCGGTATCGCTTGATCAGTCGCGCGTAGGACAGGTTGTTGACGTCGGCTGACGTCAGCCCGAAGTGGATCGCTCCCGGGCTGGACAGGTCGAGCGCTTCACGGAGGAAGATCTCGCAGGCCTTGACATCATGCCGTGTGGACGCCTCGATCGCTTGAACGCGCGCGAAGTCTTCATCGGAGAAGCCGTTGAGTACGCGATCAATCCGAGCCTTCTCGTCATCGTCGAGCGGCGGGAAGCACCCGGTGGCGTCCAATGCCAGCAGGTAGAGGATCTCAACGCGGCACCGCTCACGCACCAGCGCGAACTCCGAGAACAGGTCGCCCAGCTCGTCCAGTTGTGCACGATACCGCCCGTCAAGTGGCGAAATCTCGCGGAGCACAGTACACCTCCCAAGACACGTCAAAGAGGATAGCCGATTCTTGCGGAGCGTGTCATGGAGGCGGCAGACGGCCGGCTCGACGGTCTACGTACTCCAGCTGGACAGCGAGTCCCGCTCGCCGCCGCCGAACTGCACGATGTCGTGGACCTTGCCCTCACGAATGGACAGGGCACTGGCAATCTCGAGCTCTGCGTTCTCGCGGAGCTCGGCCAACGTCCGACATCCGCACGAGGCCATCGCCGCTCTCAGCTTGCTGAGAAGAGGGGGAAGGTTATCCCGCAGCTTGCCTGCGTACTCGACGAAACCCTCAACCCCTTCGACGAAGGCTGCGTGTCGGTAGCGGGCCGGGCTCCACTCGCGTGCCCGTGCCGATCCCTCACCCCAGTACGGTTTCATGATCCGTCCGTTGATCTGGATCTTCTCCGTCGGCGACTCGTCCATCCGCGCGAAGTAACGACCCATCATCACCACGTCTGCACCAAGGGCCAACGCGACGATCACGTCCTTCGACGTGACGATCCCCCCGTCGGCGATGATGGGGACGTACTGGCCGGTCTCTTGCGCGTACCGGTCGCGTTCCGCAACAACATCAATGATGGCGGTCGCCAGTCCCCGCCCCGTTCCCTTCTGCTCCTGGGTGATGCAGATCGATCCGCCGCCCATTCCCACCTTAACTGCACCGGCGCCCGAAGCCGCCAGGTACTCGAATCCGGCCCCGGTGATCACGTTGCCTCCAATGACCGGCAGATCTTCGTATCGGCCGCGGATCCACTCGATGGTATCCCGCTGGTACGTGGAGTATCCGTCGGAGGAGTCGATGCTGACCACGTCAACCCCCGCTTCGACCAGCGCAGGAAGACGATCCGACGCGTCGTGGGTGTTGATCGCGGCAACGGAGAGGAGGCGCTTGCGCGCGTCACTCACCATGTCCGGGTTGTCCAGATGGTCCTCGATGTCCTTGCGGAACACGAGGTACAGCAGCCGATCGTCTCCATCAACGATCGGCAGAACTGCGCGATGACCCTCGATGAGAAGCGCATTCGCCTCCGCGAGATCGGTGATCCCAACCCCGACGTCGAGTTGGTCTCGCGGGATCATCCGCTCGCTTGCCGGAAGGTCCGCGTGGATCCGCGCATCGTAGTCGCGCCGCGTGATCAGTCCGAGCAAACGCCCATCCCGGCCCACGACCGGAAACGTGGAGTAGCCCGCATCCCGTCGTAGCGTTTCCACCTCGCGCAGCTTCGTGCTCGGGTTGACCGTTCGGGGTTCGACGAAGCCCGCCTTGTGCGACTTGATCCGAGCAACCATCGCGGCCTGCTCCTCCGCTGTCTGGGAGCAGAAGACGAACGCGGCGCCGCCGAGCTTCGCTAGCTCGACGCCCATGCGCACGCCGGACACCGACTGCATCGCCGCGGCAACCACCGGCGCCTTGAGGGGCACGATCCCGTCCCCGTTGCGCGCCAACGACGTGTCCAGCGATACCGTCTCCACCGACGTTTCCGGCGTGGTCAAACCGGGAAGAAGGCGGAACTCCGTGAGCGTTCGGGACGGTTCGTATTCAATGCGTCGGGCCATGGGTCCTCCTGCAGTTCCTTCGCCGTCCCTTCCTGTTGTACCGATTGCCGACGACTCCGTCAACCGGGCGGGCCCTCACGCCGCTGCCGCTACCGGGGGAACTCCTCCGGGAACGAGACCATCGCCGTTTCCAAGGGGAGGATGACTGACTGTCCCAGCGGACACAGTGAAGCGGCCTGCATCGTCCGCGCGACGTCGAGGAGCTGCTCGAGGTCTTCCGGTCGCTTCGAACCCCGCATCCATCGCTCGTACCCGCTGAGAAGAGCCGCCGTTCCGGCGCGGCACGGCGCGCACTGTCCGCAGGACTCATGGCGGAAGAAGCGGAGGATTCCATGAACGACGTCGACGATCGACGTGTCGGCGTCGAGCACGAGGATTGCTCCCGAGCCGAGGACGGCCCGGTACTCCTGCAACCCGTCGAAGTCCATGGCGACATCCAGCCGATCCTCGGAGACGAACGCTCCCGCGGCCCCGCCGATCAGCGCCGCCTTGAACCGTTTCCCGCTGCGGACCCCGCCGCCGTAGGACTCGATGATCGTTCGTAGCGGTGTTCCCATTTCGACTTCAATCAGTCCGGGATGCTCCACGTGGCCCAGGATCGTGTACACCTTGGTCCCGGCTGACGACGCGGTCCCGAGTGAACGGAACCAGTCCGCCCCGCGGACGATGATCGGCGGCACATTGGCCAGCGTCTCGACGTTGTTTACGACGGTCGGCTTCGCCCACAGCCCCACGGCGCCCGGGTACGGCGGCTTGAGCCTTGGGAACCCGCGTTTCCCCTCGATCGATTCGATCAGCGAGGTCTCCTCACCGCATACATACGCGCCCGCCCCCTTCTTGATCTCCACGTCGAAGGCAAACGCCGACCCGAGGACCGACTCCCCGAGGATTCCGGCCTCGCGAGCCGCATCAATCGCTGACTGCATCCGTTCGATCGAGAGAACGTACTCACCGCGCACATAGACGTATCCCTTCGACGCGCCGATCGCGTATCCGGCGATCATCATGCCCTCGACGAGCCGATGCGGATCGCCTTCCAGAATCAGGCGGTCCTTGAACGTCCCTGGCTCGCCCTCGTCCGCGTTGCACACGATGTACTTCGTGTCGCCCGTTGCCGTGAACGACCACTTGAGTCCCGTCGGGAATCCGGCCCCGCCGCGGCCCCGCAGGCCTGATCGCTTGACCTCCTCCACCACATCGGCCGGCGCGATCCCGTCACCGAGGATCTTGGCAATCCCCTCGTACGCTCCAGCTGCAATCGCCTCGTCCAAGCTCTCCGGATCGATCACGCCGCAGTTCTCCAACACAACGCGCGGCTGTCTCTTCGTCAGACCCGTCGGCGTCGTCGATCGCTCCCCAAACCGGAGACGCTCCACCGGACGCCCCTTCAGCAGATGCTCGACCACGATGTCGGCGACGTCTCCCACCGTCACACCGGCGTACAGGACACCGTCGGGGTATACGCTCAGACCGACCCCACGGCCGGTCACGCCGAGGTCGCCGGTTTCGATTACGTCAATCTCGTTCTCGAGACCGTGGTCGGCGAGTGCCGCTCGAAGCGCTGCCTCCACATCGCGTGCGCCAGCATGGAGGGCTTCGTCGTTGATTCCGATCAGTACATGTCCTCTAGCCAGTCGCATCGTGCCTCCTCACCTTCTCGATCACGTCGACGATACGGGCGGGGGTGAGATTCCCGTACAGCTCTTCGTCCACCATCATCGCCGGGGCAACGCCGCACACCCCGAGGCAACTCGCCGTCTCGAGTGTGAACGCGCCGTCGTCGGTGGTCTGCCCAACGTCGATCCCCAGATGCGTGGACAGGAGGTCGATCAGCGACTCGGCCCCCACAATCTGGCACGGCGGCGACTCGCAGATGCGGATGATGTGCCGTCCCCGGGGTTTCAGGCTGTACATCGAGTAGAACGTCGCCGCACTCACGACCTCGGAGAGCGGCAGATGGAGGTACTCTGCGACCGCCCGAAGTGCGTCGCGCGTCAGGTAGTTCTGCGGCTCGGCATCCTGAATCTCGTGCAGGATGTCGAGAAGGTTCTCCGCCGTCGGAGCGTACTTCTCCAGCAGGCTCTTCACACTTCCTCCTCACTTCGTAGGCCTTCGACCGCCTCATCGAGCCACTCGTCGATCCGTTCGAGCGCCGCGCCGACGGCCCGCTCCGCCTCGTCGGACAACCCTTCACCAATATCGACCGTCTTCACCGGCACGCTGAGCAGCCATGCGTCCGGGACCGCCGCACCAACTGCCTCTGCCCAATGGAGAAGCCCCTCCGGGCCGAGCGTGTGTCCCACTCCGCCCACTGCGGACGGCCTCACCCGCTGCAACTGCAGGTCTCGACAACGCACGTCGGCGTCGACGAACAGCACCCGGCGGGCCTGCTCGATCGGTTCCACCAGGTCCGGGACCAGCTGGTGCACACTCTCGATGTTCAGACCGACGCGGGGCGACAGACGATCGACGATCTCCCGACCGACGCCGTCGTCGCTACGCAAGCGATTGCCAATCCCGATCACCAGATCCATGTCGTCGATCCGTTCACTCCCGCGAGAGGGTCCGGACCGTTTGCCCGTCGACGTCCACGATGTCCACGTAAAGCGGCATGTGCCCCACGGCATGCACCGAACACGACAAGCATGGATCGTATGCGCGGATCCCGCCTTCGATACGGTTCAGAATCCCTTCGCTGACCTTGCCCTTGCGAATGTACGTCTTGGCGATCTCCTGCACTGCGCGATTCATCGCAAGGTTGTTGTGTCCGGTCGAAACGATGAAGTTCGCCTTCTCGATGATCCCGTTTTCGTCGACCCAGTAGTGATGGATCAACGTGCCGCGCGGCGCTTCGTGGATCCCGACGCCTTCGCGTACGTTCACCTCGGCATGCGCGCGAATCGCAGGAGACACGATGCGCTCATCGTCGATCAGCCGCTCGATCCGTTCGAGCGACGCGAGAATCTCAAGCAGTCGCGTGTAGTGGTAGTCGAATACGCGACCGGAGCACTGTCCGTTCTGACAGTCTCGGAACGCCTCCAGTTCGGCGTCCGCCAGCGGCGTGCCGAACCGGTCGCAGACGTTGACCCGACCGAGCGGACCCACGCGGTACATGCCGTTCGGATACCCTTTCGGCTCATAGAACGGAAACTTCAGGTATGTCCACGGCTCGGATGCCTCGCGGATCAACTCGAAGTACTTGGTCGGGTCGTGTGCCTCGACGACGGGATTGCGTGCTTGGTCCACCCACCGCAGCATTCCGGCGTAGTGCTCCCACGTGCCGTCCGGGGCGACCAGACCGAGGTACATGCTGTCGAACGTACCCAGCACTTCTCGCGATTCGATCGTGTTGAATGTCTCCTTGAACAGGTCGATCGTGAAGCGGGTGGTGTCGAGCGCTTCCGGGAGCCGGTCTCGGATCCAGGCGCGATTCTCCTCGCTCAGCGGGCGGTTGACCCCGCCGGGCACCGCCCATGCCGGGTGAATCCGCTTCCCGCCCAATCGATCGATGATCTCCTGACCAAACGCCCGCAGCCGAATCCCTTTTCGGGCCAAGTCAGCATCCTTCATCGCCAATCCAACCACGTTTCGCGTTGCCGGGTCGGTATCCCATCCGAGCAGGAAGTCGGGTGCCGAGAGGTAGAAGAAGCTGAGCGCGTGCGACTGCACCATTTGGCCGAGGTTCATCAGTCGGCGAAGAAGCTCGGCGGTCTCCGGAATCCGAACGGCGAGAATCGCGTCGCACGTCTTGGCGGACGCGAGGATGTGACTGACCGGGCAGATGCCACAAATGCGAGCGGTCAGTCCCGGCATCTCCCACAGGGTCCGACCCTCGCAGAACTTCTCGAAGCCACGAAGCTCCGTCACATGAAACTGTGCGTCGCGAACGTCCCCCGCGTCATCCAAGAAGACACTGATCTTCGCGTGCCCCTCAATCCGCGTCACCGGCTCGATGTGTATCTGTTTCTCCATGTCGTTCTCCTAACCGAACTTCAAGTCGTCGCCGACGAGTTCAGGGGTCTTGCCGTCGAGAAGCGCCAGCAGCGCCTTGGCAATCACACCGGCGGGCGGCGGGCACCCATGTAGGAAGTAATCCACCGGGATGACCTCATGCAACGGCCGCACGCGATCGAGCAAGTGAGGGACCACGTCGTACGGCAGGTTCCCGTTGCTCGTCGTCTCCGGACCGTAGATCGCCTCGATCATCCGGTCGGCGGACAGTCCGTTTCGAAGCCCCGGCACGTTTCCCGTGCACGCGCAGTCACCGAGAGCGATGACGATCTTCGACTTCTCCCGCGCATTCTTGGCGATCTCGAGGTGCTCCTCGTTCGCAACCGCACCCTCGATCAACGTGACGTCGACACCCTCTTCGGGAAACGTCTTCAGATCGGTCAGCGGGCTGTTGCAGAACTGCACCCGATCGAGCAGATCGATGAGCGTTTCGTCGATATCGAGAAGAGACATGTGGCAGCCAGCGCAACCGCTGAACCATACCGTGGCAACGCGTACCTTATCCACGAGCCCTCCTTTCGGTCAGCCGCCCGATCTTCTGCGGATCCTTGCACATCTCGGCGTTGCTTGCGCCCTTTCGGACGATCGCGCCGGTCGGACAGGCCTCTACGCACTTCCCGCAACTGGTACACGACTCCGCGTCGCCCCAATCGACATCCAGATCGGTGATGACGCGGGCCGAGCTGCCGCGTTCGGCGAAGTCCCACGTGTGCGCGCCTTCTACCTGGGCACACACGCGAACGCACCGCCCGCACAACACACAGCGATCCCTGTCGATCAGGAACTGCGGGTGCGTTGCATCGATCCGGTTTCGGGGATACGCATAGGGGATCCGTACCGAGTGCATCTCGAGTTCGCACGCCAGGTCCTGCAACTCGCAGTTCCCGTTCGAAACGCAGAATGAACAGACATGGTTCCCCTCGGCAAACAGGAGTTCGAGGATCGTGCGACGGTACGCCTTGACAGCCTCCGTCTGCGTCAGGACCTCCATGTCCGGGGCGACGAGCGTCGTGCACGACGTCACCAATTTCCCGTGAACGTCAACGATGCACAGACGGCAGGCGCCGACGTCTTCCAATCCGTCGAGGTGACACAACGTCGGAATCCGTATCCCGTGCTCCGTCGCCACCTCGAGGATCGTCCTACCGGGCTCGGTAGTGATCTCCCGGCCGTCGATCTTCAGTTTGATGGTCTCCACTACGATCCTCCAGCCTTAACGTTGTGTTCCTCTTCCGCTCCGGTCGCAGTCCGAATCGCGCCGAATGGACACACCTCCGCACACCGGCCGCAGCGGATGCACGGCTCGGGATCGAGCCGGTACGGCGGCGTTCCCGCCGTCCCCGAGATCGCTTCCACCGGGCAGACCCGTCGGCACTGATCGCACGCCTTGCACGCCTCGTCGACGATCTCGTAGCGGATCAGCGCCGTGCACACCTTGGCCGGGCAGCAGCCTTCCTCGATGTGTGCACGGTACTCGTCGCCGAAATGCACCAGCGTCGACAGAACGGGGTTCGGTGCCGACTGTCCCAGCCCGCACAGCGATGTCTTCGCAACCGTCTCACCCAGTGTTTGGAGCCGCTCGAGGTCATCCGGTCGCCCTTCTCCCTCGGTGATCCGCTCCAGGATCTCCAGCATCTGCCTTGTTCCGGCACGGCACGGCACGCACTTCCCGCACGACTCGTCGCAGGTGAACTCCAGGAAGTACTTCGCGATGTTCACCATGCAGTTGTCCTCGTCCATCACGATAACCCCGCCGGACCCCATGATCGCGCCGAGAGACTTCAGCGACTCGTAGTCGATCGGCGTGTCGAGTGCGTTCGCTGGAATGCAGCCACCCGACGGACCGCCCGTCTGCACCGCCTTGAGCGCCTTGCCGTCGGGAACCCCGCCGCCGATGCCCTCGACAAGCTCACGCAGTGTCGTTCCCATCGGCACTTCGACCAGCCCGGTATTCTTGACCTTTCCGGATAGGGCGAACACCTTGGTTCCGGGGCTCTCGGGTATTCCGATCGCGGCGAACCACTCAGCTCCGTTTCGAATGATGTGACGGATGTTCCCCCACGTTTCCGCGTTGTTGATCAACGTCGGACGGCCGAACACCCCGGCGGTCGACGGATAGGGGGGGCGGGTTCTCGGAACGCCCCGCTCGCCTTGGATCGATGCGATCAACGCCGTCTCCTCGCCGCAGACAAACGCGCCGGCACCAATCCGTACGTCCACATCGAACGAGAATCCGGTCTCGAACACGTTGTTACCGAGCAAGCCATGTCGGCGAGCCTGATCGATCGCCCGGGTCAGCCGTTTGATCGCAAGCGGGTACTCCGCGCGGACGTACACGTATCCGTGGGCTGCGCCAACGGCGTACGCCGCAATCGCCATCCCTTCGAGCACCGAGTGTGGGTCACCCTCCAGCAGACTGCGATCCATGAATGCGCCCGGATCGCCCTCGTCTGCATTGCAGACCACGTACTTGACCGGATCGTCTTCGCCGGCAACGAATCGCCATTTGAGACCGGTGGGAAATCCGGCACCCCCGCGACCGCGGAGCCCCGACGCGACGATCGTCTCGATCAACTCCTGCGGAGTGCGCTCGCTGACCGCTACGCCCAACGCCTCGTATCCGCCAGCGGCGATGTACTCCTCGATGTTCTCCGGATCGATCTCCCCGCAGTTCGACAGAACGATCTTGCACTGCTTCTCGAAGAACGGCAGAAGCTTCTTCTCTTCGACGATTCGCCGCGCTTCCGGCGTCTCCCACAGCAGACGTCGCACCGGGCGTCCCTTGAGAAAATGCTCTTCGACAATCTCCACCGCGTCGTTCGGCGACACGCGAATGTAGAATGCCCCGTCCGGGTATACGAGAAGCACCGGTCCGAGTTCGCACGGGCCCATACACCCGGTCTCCACCAAGCGCACCTCGTCAGCCAGTCCACGCTGCTCGATCGCCTCGGCAAGCGCCGCCCTCACCTCAGCAGAATGCGACGACACACAGGCTGCACCCGAGCAGACGAGTACATCGAGCCTTCGTCTCATCGCTACGTCCTTACCTCGATCACGAAATCGGTAACCGGGTTGCCGTTGACCAGGTGTTCGACGACGACGCGACGCACGCGGTCGGCGGTCATCAGGCCGTACACGACCGTCGGCTCGCCCTCGACGTGGACTTCGACCACCGGCTCGGACGACGCGAGTCCCCGCTCGCCGGTCTGCGTCACCATCACATCGGCTAGGTTGCGCGTAGCGATCTCGTCGAGGAACGTCGCCATCACATCTCGCGCTCCGGCGGCAATCCCGCTCGTCCCCATCCCAACGACGACCTTGACGCGTGCGTCTCCCTTCCGTAGCGAGAGCTCCTTCGACGCTCGCTCGCGGATCTTTCGAAGGTCTTCGAGTTTCATCCGCCCTCCTATTTCTGTTCGGGTATCCGTTCTCTCAGGTAGTCCCGCAAGAATCGAACGACCTCGGGATGGTGGATTGGCACGCTCCCGAGGCGATCGAGCAGGTCCTCCGTGTCAAGCTCGAATCCGTTTCCGTCGCATCGATACGTAATCCTAACGCAGCGACCGCCCGCCGTCACGAGGACATTCAGGAACGTGGCTGCCAGGTCGCCAAAGGGCGGGAGATCCATGTGGCTGCGCCGGAACGTGGCTGTGACGGTCGTTCCGGCTCCCGGCGCGCTCTCAATCACAAACCGACCGTCGCAGTGCTGCGCCACTTCGCGAAGCAGCGGGATTCCGAGGCCCACGGTCTGCTTCGGCTTGCTGGAGAAATACCCATGCTGAACGGCCTCGAGCGTCGCCGCATCCATGCCGACCCCGTCGTCGGACACACGCAGCGTGAGCTGATCGTCGGTCTCGTCACAGAGCACCGCAATCTCGATCGTATGTGCTTTCGCGGCATACGCGTTCTGGACGAGGTCCAGCACATGCATGTCGAGTTCTTCGATCATCGGTACGTAGTCAGGATCTCCTTGATTCGCTTTCGATCGAGCTTCCCGTACACCTCATCGTCGATCATCATGACGGGAGCCAATCCGCATGCGCCGATGCAGCGGACGCCTTGTACAGTAAAACGACCGTCCTCGGTGGTCTCGTCCACGCCAACGCCGAGTTCCTCGCACAAGACGTCAATCACGCGCTCAGCGCCCTTCACATGGCACGCTGTCCCGAGGCAGACGCTGATGACGTGCTCTCCCCGCGCCTGGGTGCGAAAGAAGTTGTAGAACGTCACCACACCGTGCACCGTCGACAGCGGCAACCCCAATCCGTCCGCAATCTGGCGTTCGACCTCGACTGGAAGGTATCCAAGCAGGTCCTGTGCGCCGTGAAGCACCTGGATCAGGGGGCCCTTTTCATTGCGGTGCTGTTCGATCAGCTGGCACAGCGCGAGCCGCTTCGGTTCCGTGAGTACACCGTTCACTTCATCCTCCATTCGCCCGGGCAACAGGCCACAGACCGTCCGCCGACGCCACGGGCGGCCCGGACCATCTCGTCGACCGTGCAATCGTTCATCTCGAATACCGTTGTCCTGCGGCCGATCTGCGACGGGTCGTGGGCATCGGAAGAGCACACGGCCACGGCCGACCCGAACCCGTCGGGGAGGACTCCGCTCACAACTTCCACGAGGTCGAACACGAGACCCTCGGGCACAAAGCCAAGCTGCGCGATCAGACCGTACGTCTCCCGATCCACGTGTGCCGGAACGGGCAGCCCCCCGTGCGAGCGGACAAGGCGTACGGCCTCGTCGAAGCCAAGATCCAACGAGTTGACGAGCAGCTTCGGCTCGGACCGAAGGATCGTCTCGTCAATGTCGACGCACACCTGGTCCCCGAAGTACGCCGGCTCGTTCGGCCGATCCGGCAGCAGCTCGTAGACCGCCCGCGACAAGGCGGCACACGCCTCACAGTCATCGAAGTACGCGAGGAGGTGAACTTCTTCACGCGTCTGCAGCTCCATTCCATACAAGAATGCAAGACCGGCTTCGGCCGCCGCTTCGGCGACAGCCGTCGTCATCGCCGCGCTGTTGTGATCCGTCACCGCAATCAGGTCGATCCGCCGGGCCCGCGACGCATTCACGATGAGCCGCGGCGACATCGTCAGCTCCCCGCACGGAGACAGGCAGGTATGGATGTGAAGATCCGCCACGAACCGTCTCACCGCTACTCCGTCAGCAGCCGATGCAATCGACCCGACAACTCGAATGCCGTTTCGTCAGACTGCAGAAGGACAACGCCATCCGACTTCGCACGGGCAAGCACCGCCTCATCGGGCGTACGACCGTCAGCAAGCAGAACAGCCGCGAGCCCGACCACCTTCGCCACCGCCACTACGTTGGCATGATGCTGGACGGTAATCCAAATCTGGTCCGGGGCACCGGTCCCCAAGACGTACGACAACAGGTCGCCGACGATGCCTCCGGACACCGCACCCTCGACGCCGACACTCCCCGTCAGCACGGTCAGCCCCAATCGATCGACAACGTCGCTCACGGTCATTCTGACTCCTTCTGCGAAGAACGGTCCGTGTCTTTCCGCCTCTGGATCCAGCATGCGATTCGCGTTCCTAGTCCGACATGCGACTCGATCTCGAATCGATCCGAGTTCTTCTGCATGTTGACCAGCCCCATTCCGGCGCCGAACCCAAGGTCTGTCGCCCAGTCCGGAGCGGTCGAGTAGCCTGGTGTCATCGCAAGATCGATGTCCTCAATCCCCGGCCCACAGTCTTCTACACGGATCACGACGGCCCGGGGGCCGACTTCGACAGCAATCGTGCCGCCGTCGCTCGAGTAGACGATGAGGTTCATCTCTCCTTCGAACGACACGATCCCGGCCCGGCGCGCCACGGACGGGCAGATGCCGGCTTGGATGAGGTCGGCCTTGATGCGCGCCGATGCACTTCCCCCGTGTTCGATGTCGCCGGCGCGAACCTCGTAGATCACGCGGGCGCACCGATGTCGGAGACGGCCTTGCTGCGGCACGCGCGAACGCCCTCGGCGAACATGAGACCGCACGTCTCGAACATCGTCTTCTTCGTCGTCACGATCGGGATCCCCAGTCTTTCCGCGTACTCGATCAGTGCACTCGGGGGCGTTTTCCCCCGTACAAAGACCACGGCGATGATGTTCAGGATTTCCGCCACGCGCATGACCTGCGGGTTCGTCATTCCTGTGATCAGCGCCGTACGCTCTTCCGTCAACGCAAGCACGTCCGACAGAAGATCGGCAGCAAAGGCTCGATCGACGATCAGGTCCAACTGCTCCTGTCCTACAACGATCTCACCGTCAATCGAGCGAGCGACATCCTCAAGTCTCATATCCCCTCACGAACCGTATTTCGGAGCACGGTTGTTGTACCCCATCAACATCGGCAGAACCTGCCCGCTGAACCGCCCCAGACCGCCCCGCCCCGCTTCCCGCTCTCCGAACGCCTTGGTTTCGTCTACCGCAACATTCGGCCCAACGAACAGAACGGGAACCGGATCCGGCGTGTGATCCCCATAGTCAATCGGCGTCGTGTGATCGCCCGTGAACGCCACATGGAGGTCCCCCCGATCAACGGCCTGCATGAGCGTACCGAACAGCTCGCGATCGATCCGTTCGATGAATCCCGTCTTCGCAGCGGCGTCTTGATCGTGCCCGGCGTTGTCCGTGCCCTTGACATGGAGGAACACAACATCGTACGTCTCCAACGCGGACAGCGCAGCGCGCGCCTTCGCCCCCAGGTCGGTGTCGAGTCCGCCGGTCGCTTCCGGAACCCGAATAACCTCCATCCCGCACGCCAAAGCAACCCCGCGATACAACGCACCCCCTGCAACGACCGCGGCACGCGCGCCGTAGATCGAAGTAACCGACTCGATGTGAGGGCAGTCCGCGGCCCCCCGGGCGAGGAGGAAGTTGGCCGCCGGCTCCCCGGCGGACCTTCGCCCATCGTTCACGGGATGGCGATCGAGCACGTCGTAGGCGCGCTCAATCAACTCATTGAGCGCGTCCGCGGTGCGCAGAGCGGCAGGATCGCCCCGCTTGGCCGGTTCGATTCGATGCGCCGGCCGTCCCACGTCATGCGGGTCGTTTTCGGTGATGTATCGTGACAGGTTCTCGCCGCGCAGCAGCAGTGCGCCGCGGTGCTGAGTCGTCGCCACGAACTCGTGTGTGACATCCGAAGTCTTCTTCAGCCGAACCGTGTTGATTGCCTCAGCCAACTCCGACTGCCCCGTCTCAATCCGTCCCGCGCGTCGGTCGACAACTACGAACCCATCGGTCGTCCTTTCGACGGTCGCCAGGTTCGCCCGGAAACAGATGTCCCCGGGCTGTACCGCCAAGCCTGCGCCCAGACACTCGAACACCCCACGTCCGGTGTACAGCGCCCGCGGGTCGTAGCCGAGGAGTGAAAGGTGAGCCGTGTCGCTGCCGGGACGAATCCCGGGTCGAATCGGGTCCATGAGGCCCAACGCGCCGCGTTCGGCCAGCGTGTCGAGGTTGGGCGTACTCGCCGCCTCCAGACACGTAAGACCGTTCCTGTCCGTCGGGCGTCCGCCGAGACCGTCCGCGATGATCAGAAGTCCCTTCATCGTAGCCTTCCCTCTGCGTCGTGTGGTCAACGAACGGTACTTCACCGCATCGCAGAAGTCAAAGCTCATGCGCAGCGTCGCGAGGCCCCGCAAACCGCCGTCCAAGAACAGCCGCTTTCTTCGTTCCCAAGTACCTTTTTCACGATTCCGTCAGCCTCCGGCTTTGCCAGACCTCTTGACGCACACGACCTTGCATGTTATAAAGCAATGGTTTGCGCAAACGTTCGCGCAAACGTTTGCGAACGAAGTCTCTAGGCAGCGGGAGGCTCTAGCATGGCAACAATGAAGGAAGTAGCTGTACGTGCGGGTGTCTCCATTACTACCGTATCCCATGTCATTAATGAGACGCGCTTCGTCAGTGATGACCTGGTCGAACGCGTGCGTGAGGCGATCACGGAACTGAGCTACCAACCCGATCAACGGGCACGCAGCCTGCGCGTCGGCAAGTCGGATACAATCGCGATGCTTGTTACCGACATACAGAACCCGTTCTTCCCTGCGGTCGTCCGAGGGAGCGAGGACTGCGCACGGGAGAACGGCTACAGCCTCATCCTCTGCAATACAGATGAGAACCCTTCGCAAGAGGAGCTGTACGTATCTCTCATGATGGAGCGACGGGTTGACGGCTTTCTGATTGCTCCTTCCATACGGCCCGAGCGCACACTGCAAGCCTTGGTCGACCAGTCCTCTCCGCTGGTCATCATCGACCGCCCCTGTTCACTTCCGGTGGATCAAGTCTTCTCGGACAACGAGAACGGTGCCTATCAGGCGACTCGTTACCTGATCGACCTAGGCCACACGCGCATTGGCGCGATCGTAGAATTGGAAGGGATTCCAACGTTCGACGACCGCGTTCGTGGATGGCGGCGTGCACTTATGGAAGCGGGCATTCCGATCGAGGAGGGGTGGCTTCGGCAAGCGGGACTCGAGGTCGAGGGTGCGGCCACGGCAGCTAGCAAGCTCCTGCAAGGTGAGGGCCGTGTGACTGCTGTCTTCGCCACGAACAACGTCATGACTCTCGGAATGCTCGAGTTTCTCAAGAGGACCACACTCGCCTGTCCGGACGATGTCAGTCTCGTGGGGTTCGACGATCCCGAGTGGGCCGCGACCTTCAATCCCGCGATCACGTCCATCGCTCAGGAGCCGTACGAAATGGGATACCGAGGGGTGGAGCTCCTGATTCAGAGGATCGCGGCGGACACCGGCCCGCCGAAGAAGATCTGTCTTGACTGCAACCTCCGCATTCGCGAGTCGGCAACGAAACTCGAAACAGGAGATGCAGCAACGGATGCAGGACATAACGAAGCTTCACTGCTAGGTCACAGCTAGGGAGGTGGTCATAGGGAATTGAACTGGCGTATGAGGCACAGGAAAAGGAACAGGCTATACAGAAGGAGGGTGTAATGCGAAAGCTGGTACTGGTTCTTCTTGCATGTGTCATGGCCATTGGTGTGGTAGGATTCGCTGCCGACACCTTTGAGATTGCAGTCGTTCCGAAGGCGCTCGACAACCCCGTGTTCTTCGCCACCAAGGCGGGAGCCGAGGCTGCCGCAGCCGAACTGGGGATCGATCTGATCTACACCGGCCCTGTCTCCGACGAGGGGTATGAGGCCGCGCAGGTCGTCGAGAACCTCGTGAGTCGAGGGGTCGACGCCATCGCCGTTTCGGTCAGCAACGCGGACGCCATGCGCCCCATTCTTCAGCAGGCTGCCGATGCGGGGATCCCTGTCATTACGTGGGACTCGGACTGCCCCGACAGCACCCGGCTGATCTACTACGGGACGCCTGACTTCGAACTGGGTCAACTCGTGGCCGGGGAACTCGCCGAGGCTCTGGGCGGCGAAGGCAAAGTCGCTATCTTCCAGGTGTACGTCGGCCATCCGAACCTCGATGCCCGGTACGACGGAATGATGGCGAAGTTCGCCGAATATCCGAACATCGAAGTGCTGACGCGGTTCACCACAACGGCACTCGAGATCGGTCTTGCCGTAGATGCAGTGGAGAACTACATTGCGGCACATCCAGAGGTCGATGGACTTGCCACCACAACGGGGTTCCCGTGGTGGGGAAGCATCGGCTCGATGCCGACCGTGGACCAGCGGGTCCTGGACGGCGAACTGGTCTGCGTAGGCGTCGATCCACTCGAGAGCGCCCTTCAGTATGTGGACGCTGGAATCCTTGCGGCCTGCATTGGGCAGCGCTTCTACGACATGGGATACCACAGCGTGAACATGCTGTATGCGATGCTCCGAACCCCGGCGCTTGCGGAGTACTTCGCCGACAACCCCATCGACATGCTGAGTTCCGGCATGGACGTCATCACGAAGGACGGACGGGGCGACAGCATCAGCGTTGAAGACTACTTCGACCTGCTCGCAGAGTGGGAAGGATAGCCTGACAGCGTTCCAGATACGGGGCTTGCCCTTCCTAAGAAGGGCAAGCCCCTGACTACACAGCTCGGGCGCACAGTCTAGGCTCAAACGAACAACGAGGAAGGCAACGTGAACCTACTTGCGATAGACGGTCTGGTGAAGACGTTCCCTGGCGTGCAGGCACTCAAAGGGGTGAAGCTCACCGTTGAGGCGGGCTCCGTACACGCTCTCGTCGGCGAAAACGGTGCAGGAAAGTCGACGTTGATCAAGGTATGCGCCGGCATCGAGCGAAGAGATCGCGGAGAGATCCTCTGGAAGGGCGAACCGATTGACGCACGCAGTCCTCTGGACGCAAGGAACATCGGAATCGGCGTCGTTCACCAGCATTTTCCGCAGTGCTCGAACCTGACTGTTGCGCAAAACATCTACCTTTCGGAGCTTAGTAAGACCACGCTCCGTCCTGTTCGGTGGAAGCAGCGCAATCAGCAAGCGCAGGAACTCCTTGCGCAATTCGGCGTCCAACGCAGGCCGGACGAGTTGCTGGGCAGCCTTTCGATCGGAGAACGTCAGGTTGTCGAGATCTGCAAAGCAGTGGCCATGAACGTCGAGCTGATCATCATGGATGAGCCGACATCCGCTCTTGCCCTCGAGGAACTCGAGCGGTTCTTCGCCATGATCGACATGCTGCAGAAGAGGGGAATCACAATCATCTACGTCTCCCACAAGCTCGACGAGGTCTTCCGCATCGCGAACAACATAACCATTCTGCGCGACGGAAGTGACGTATTCTCCGGGAAGATCAAGGATGTCACCCCGTCGGACGTGGCGAACCTGATGGCGGGACACGACGTCGGGGAGTTCGAGCGGCTCGAAATGGCCGCACGCGACGACGAAGAACCCGTCCTCGCCGTGGACGCATTCTCCGTCGGAGACCGCGTACACGGAGCAACCCTCGCGGTACGTCCCGGCGAAATCCTCGGCCTCGCCGGGCTGCAAGGCTCCGGGACCAGCGATCTAATGAAGGGCCTCTTCGGTCTAGTGTCTGCAACAACCGGAACCATACGCATCGAAGGAGATGAGATCGCCATTCGATCGCCGCAAGACGCGATCAGGGCAGGCATCGGCTACGTGCCGGCCGATCGCCACGTGGAGGGCCTGTGTCTGATCCACTCGCTTGCGGAGAACACCGGGGTCACCACACTCAAGGGGCTGGCGAGGAAAGGCTACCTACGCCGTGCGGCCGTGCGGTCTCTCGGAGAAGACTCCATCCGCATGCTCTCGATCCAGTCCCATTCGCCGTGGCAGATCGTGAATTACCTGAGTGGTGGGAATCAGCAGAAGGTTGTCCTGGCGAAGTGGCTGGCGACCAACCCCCGTTTGCTCCTGCTGGATGATCCAACACGGGGTGTCGACGTTGGGGCGAAAGCTGAGATACACGGCATCCTGCGCAATCTCGCGCAGGAAGGCAAAGCGTGTGTGATGACCTCGTGCGAGTTGCCGGAACTGATCGCCGTGACGAATCGGATTATCACGATGTACAAGGGCAGGATTACCGGGGAATACCGCTCGGACAGCGCGACCCAAGAGGACATCATGCGCGCCATCACAGGGGCGGAGGAAATGGAAGAACAGAACGTGAGCGGACGAAACAGGGAGGCGAAGGACGATGAGTAGAGGACAAGCGGTACTCGATTCCGGCAAGAAGACGATCCTGCGCATTCTGCGAGGGCGCGAGACCGGCGTTCTGCTGGCGCTGATTGTCCTCGTGGTGGCCTTGTCGTTCCTTGGACAGAACTTCTTCTCCACGAGAAACATCTTCAGCATCCTTCGCGCTGTCTCCTTTGAGGGGATCGCCGCTCTCGGAATGATGCTCGCCATGATCACGGGAGGATTGGACCTGTCGATCGCCTCGAACATGGCCCTCTCGGGCATCGTCGTCTCCCTCCTGATGACGAATGGAGTTCCCGTGCTCCCCGCGATTCTCATCGCCATCCTCGCAGGAATGGCGATCGGGCTCATCAACGGTCTCATCATCACGCGCATCGGACTCGGCCCGATTATCACGACCCTGGCCATGCTGAGCGTCGTGCGGGGCGTCGCCTTCATGGTCACCAAGGGTCTCCCCGTGGTGAACCTTCCCGCGTCCTTCACGTGGCTCGGACAAGGGATGATTGGGAACGTAATCCCCGTCCCCATACTGTTCTTCTTGGTTATCGCAATTCTCGTACACCTCCTGCAACGGTATACGGTATTCGGCTACCAGTTGTATGCGACCGGGGGCAACGAAATCGCCAGCCGATACTCCGGGGTCCAGACGAAGAACGTTACATTGCTCACGTATGTCCTATCCGGTGCGCTCGGAGCGCTGGGGGGCATCCTCCTGATCGCGAGGCTGGGGGTTGCGCAGCCGTCGATTGCGTCCGGATATGAGTTAGCCATCGTCGCCGCGGTCGTCATTGGTGGGACGAGCCTTGACGGAGGCATCGGCACTGTTCTGGGGACCGTCCTCGGTGTTCTGATCATCGGTGTCATTCGAAACGGACTGGTGTTGGCGAACATCGGCGGGTACTACATCCAGTTCGCAAACGGCATGCTGATTCTCGCGGCCGTCGTAATCAATCGACTGCGCGGGATACGAAGCTAGCCGCCTGCCATAGAACAACACGTGAAGTCCATGCACGAGATGCAGAGGCAGAAACGAAGCGGAGCAGGGAGCAGAAAGGAGCAGGCATGAAACCGTTGAACATCGGGCTCATTGGAGGAGGTCTCATCGGGAGAACCCACACGGTGGGCTACAACATGATGAGGACATTCTTCGCGGACGAAACGAGGGGGGTTCACCTCCGCATGATCGCGGAGCGTGATGCGGCATTCGCCAAGGAAACCGCGGACCACCTCGGCATCCCTGAGTCCACCGGCAACTGGCGTGATCTGGTCTCAAACGAAGACATCGATCTTGTCTTCGTGTGCGTGCCGAATGACATGCACAAGGAGGTCGCGCTGGAGACCATCGCCAGGGGCAAACACATCTTCAGTGAGAAACCACTCGCACGAACAGCGGAGGAGGCAAAGGAGATCGTCGACGCCGTTGACCGCGCCGGGGTGAAACACGGAATCGGATTCAACTACCGCAGGGCTCCCGCCGTTCAGTTGATCAAGCGCTGGATCGACGAAGGGAAGCTAGGGAACATCGTTGGCTTCCGCGGCTCGTTCGTACAAGACTGGGGCCTGGACGAGTCCGGTCCTCTGAGTTGGCGTTTCGAGAAGAAGATCGCCGGAAGCGGTAGCCTTGGCGACCTCGGCTCGCACGTACTCGACATGGCCCGCTTCCTCGTCGGCGAAATCTCGGATGTCGCGGCGCTTCTCTCCACGCATGTCAAGCAGCGCCCCATCGGGGCCGGCGGTCTGGGACACAAGGCGGACACTGGCAACGTCAAGATGGGCAAGGTCGACGTTGACGACATCTGCGACGTCCTGCTGCAATTCGATAACGGGGCGCAGGGAAGTCTCGTCGCGAGTCGTCTTGCCTCCGGGAAGAAGAACCACTTCGATTTCGAGGTCTACGGAATGAAGGGCGCCGTGTACTTCGATTGGGAGCGCCCGAACGAGGTCCTGCTTTCCACCTTCGACACGCCAAACGAACGAAGCGGATTCACGCGGGTTCTCACCGGCGGGTTCGACCATCCCTACGGTGAGCACCTCTGGCCGATCATGGGTATGGGGATCGGATTCGGAGAGACCTTCGCGGTTCAGATGTACGAAATGGTGAGGGCCATCCGGGAGAACGGAAAGACCAGTCCGGACTTCCACGACGGGCTACGAATCAATCAGATTCTTGATGCCATACAGAAGGCCGCCGACACAAAGCAATGGGTTTCACTGGGGTAGTCGCCGGTCCCAAGAGGGCCGGATGGAATACTCCGTGGTGATCGGCGCATGAAAACCTAGGCTCTGCGCTGCCACGAGGGCCGCCGATGCAAGGGGAACCGCTTCCATGGGACAGCGCGGCCCCGGCACGCAGGGGGAGATGCACAGCACGAAAGGGGTAGAGGAATGAAGCTTGGCTGCTTTACTGTGGTGTACGCAGATCGCTCGTTGGAAGACGCTCTGAAAGCTCTCTCCGTCGTGGATCTTGAGATGATCGAACTGGGAACCGGCGGGTTCATACCCAAGACGCACTGCAATCCGGGTGAACTGCTCAAGGATCCGGCCAAACTCAACGCGCTGAAGAAGCTCGTTGCCGACCGCGGCCTCGAGATTAGTGCGCTGAGCTGCCATGGAAACGTCGTCCATCCTGACAAGGCCGTCTCTCAACAGCATGTCCAGGACTTCAAGGAAACGGCGCAGCTCTGTGGAGAACTCGGCATTGAACGAATCGTCGGCTTTGCAGGCTGTCCGGGTGACAGCGACAACGCGAAGTGTCCGAATTGGATCACGTGTTCGTGGCCAGACTACTACGCAGACACGCTGAAGTGGCAGTGGGAGGAGAAGCTGATCCCCACGTGGAAGGACCTCGCGAAGCACGCAGAGAAGTATGGGGTCGACAAGATCTCCTTGGAGATGCACCCCGGCGACGCTGTCTTCAATCCGGAGCGGCTCCTGAAGCTGCGGGAAGCAGTCGGCCCGACGATCGGCTCGAACTTCGACCCAAGCCACCTGTTCTGGCAGGGCATGGATCCGTGCCTTGCCGCCCGCGAACTCCGGGAGTGCATCTTCCACGTCCATGCCAAGGACAGTGCTGTCGAGAAGGGCGTGGCACAGCGCTTCGGAGTTCTCGAAACGAAGGATCTCAGCGCCGAAGGACGTGGCTGGAACTTCAAGACGGTCGGATACGGCCACGGCGAGGAGTTCTGGAGAACGTTCATCTGGACCCTGAAGGAAATCGGCTATGACTACGTCATTAGCATCGAACACGAGGACCATCAGATGTCGCTCGAAGAGGGGCTGAAGAAGGCAGCGCAGTTCCTCGACTCCGTGATCATCCGTGAGAAACCCGCAAGTCTCTGGTTCGACCGCACGGACTGACGCCTGTTGTACTGACGCGCCGGCCCAACAGCCGGCGCGTCAGGTTCTCTGAGAATTGGAGGTAGCCATGAGCGAGAAAGATGTTGGTTTCGTGAGTCTCTCGAAGACCCGGGGTGAAGACGCGAAACAAGGTCCGGAAATCGGGATCGGCTTGCTTGGATACGCGTTCATGGGCAAGGCCCACACGAACGCCTACAAGAAGATCCCCTATGTCTACTGGCCTCCCGCCGCCTCGCCCCGACTGGTGAGCATCTGTGGCATCCCTGCCGAAGCAGCCTCCGAAGCGGCCGCGCGCTATGGCTACGAACGGTCCACGGCGGACTGGAATGAGCTCGTGACCGATGATGAGGTTCAGCTTCTGGACAACGTCGGCCCGAACAACCTTCACGCCGAGCCCTGCATTGCAGCGGCACGGGCCGGGAAGCACGTTCTATGCGAGAAACCGTTGGCCCGGAGCAAAGAAGAGGCCAAGCGCATGTGGCAGGCCGTTCAACAGGCGGGCGTCAAACACATGTGCGGCTTCAACTACCGCTTCGTACCCGCTCTTCGCTTGGCGAAGCAGATGATCGACTCCGGAGAACTCGGCGAGATCTATCACTTCCGCGCCCAGTACTTGCAGGAGTGGATCATCAGCCCGCAGCTACCCTGGGTCTGGAGACTGGACAAGGAGACCGCGGGCTCGGGGGCCCTGGGAGATCTGGGAGCTCACATCATCGACCTGAGTCGTTTCCTTGTCGGTGAGGTCTCTTCCGTTGCTGCGATCACCTCCACGTTCATCAAGGAACGTCCCGATGTCAGCGGTCAAGGGACCCACGCAGTGGAGGTCGACGACGCGTTTGAGGCCATCGCCCGGTTCGAGAACGGAGCGGCCGGGACGTACGAGGCGTCCCGTTTCTGCGGTGGACGCAAGAACTACATGACCCTTGAGGTCAACGGGGCCAAAGGATCAATTGCCTTCAACCTCGAACGCCTGAATGAACTGCAGATCTGCGCGGTGAAGAACGGCCGGGGGCAAGGCTTCCGCACGCTCTCCGTTACGGAAAGCGACCATCCCTTCTATGAAGCGTGGTGGCCACACGGTCACGTGCTCGGCTGGGAGCATGCCCACATCCACGAGCTGTACCACATGCTTGATGCCATTGCGAACAAGAAGGAGATCGGGCCGTACGGGGCAACATTCGAGGACGGGTATAAGTGCGCCGCCATCTGCGACGCCATTGTGGAATCCGCGAAGAGTGGTTCGAAGGTCTCGATCCACTACTGAGTCCACGAGTAGCGCATGCCAGGATGACTTGAGGAGGCTATTGTGAGTGACAAGTACGTTCCGAAACCGGAGGATCGTTTCACGTTCGGCTTATGGACAGTCAACAACGTTGGCGGCGACCCCTTCGGCGAAGCGGTCCGAAACCCCTTGTCTCCAGTCGCCGTCGTGCACCTTCTCGCCCGGGAGGGCGCGTACGGTGTGAACTTCCACGACAACGATCTGGTGCCGATCGACGCCACCGCAGCCGAACGCGACAAGATCGTGGCTGCATTCAAGAAGGCGCTGGATGAGACGGGCCTTGCAGCCCCGATGGCGACAACGAACCTGTTCGCCGACCCCGTGTTTCGAGATGGCGCGTTCACCAGCCATGACGCACGCGTACGCGCCTACGCACTTCAGAAGTCCATGCGTGCGATCGACCTCGGCGCAGAGATCGGCGCTAAGACGTACGTCTTCTGGGGAGGACGTGAGGGGACAGAAACCGATGTCGGCAAGAATCCGGTTGACGCGCTGAAGCGGTTCCGCGATGCGCTCAACTTCCTCATGGAATACAACCTGGATCAAGGCTACGGCATGCGGTTCGCCCTGGAGGCGAAGCCGAACGAGCCACGAGCCGACCTGTATCTCCCCACAACGGGGGCCATGCTCGCGTTCATCAACACACTCGATCACGCCGAGATGGTCGGCGTCAATCCCGAGGTAGCTCATGAGCACATGGCGGGTCTCAACTTCATGCACGCCGTTGCCCAAGCGTGGGAAGCCAACAAACTGTTCCACATCGACCTGAACGATCAGAACATGTCTCGGTTCGATCAGGACCTCCGATTCGGCTGTCACACGCTCAAACCTGCATTCTTCCTCGTACGCTTCTTGGAGGACGTGCGATACGACAATCCGAAGCACTTCGATGCCCATGCATACCGCACATCGGACGCGCGTGACGTCGAGGCATTCGTCCGGGGCTGCATGCGGACGTATCTGATCCTCAAGGAGAGAGCCCAGGCCTTCAACTCCGACAGACGGATCCAGGAGCTGCTCCAGCAGATCGGGGAGGACGACGGGTCAGTCTCGTCGCTCCTCGACGGGCCGTACACCAGCGATCGAGCGGCTCGACTGAAGACCCACCCGTTTGACCGCAAGTCGCTCGCCGAACGGGGACAGCCGTACGAGGAACTGGACCAGCTTCTGATCGAGCTACTCCTCGGGGCACGATAGGGACGACCGGAGAAGGAATCGAAGAGGAAGCCGGAAGGGGTTCGGATGTCGTGTTTGCTAGGGGTTGACGTATCCACAACGGGGGTCAAGGCCGTTCTGATCGACTACCGAGGCGTCGTGCTGGGCACGGTGACCACGGCACACGCCCTCTCCACACCGTATCCGCTGTGGAGCGAGCAGAATCCCGAGGATTGGTGGTCCGGAGCGTGTGCGAGCATACGAGAGGTCCTTCGGATCACGAAGGTGCCGAGAAGCGAGATTCGGGCGGTAGGCCTCACCGGCCAGATGCACAGCCTCGCGCTGCTCGGAACGCGCAACCAGGTTCTCCGTCCGGCAATCCTCTGGAATGACCAGAGAACAGCCCAGCAGTGTGATCGGATCCGGGACGAACTCGGATCCGACAAGCTACTTACCATAACCGGAAACGATGCACTCACCGGGTTTACCTTGCCCAAGCTCATCTGGGTGCAGGAGAACGAGCCCGAGATCTATGGCAACATCGAGCATCTGCTTCTGGCAAAGGACTACGTCCGCCTCTGCCTGACAGGCGACTATGCCACCGACTGCGCGGGCGCATCGGGGACGTCCATGCTCGACATCCGCAAGCGAGACTGGTCGGACGAGGTCCTATCCTCGTTCTCGATTCCACGCCGTTGGCTTCCGAAGACCCATGAAGGACCCGTATTCACAGGTGTGATTTCCCCGGACGCGGAAGCCGCAACCGGCCTCGCAGCCGGCACGCCGGTGGTCGCAGGAGCCGGTGACCAAGCAGCGCAGGCTGTTGGCGTCGGTGCGGTTTCCCCCGGGATCAACGCGGTAACCCTCGGGACATCGGGTGTTGTGTTCGCCTCAACGGATCGTCCGATCATCGAGCCAAACGGCGCGCTGCATTCGTTCTGTCACGCGGTTCCTTCGCGATGGCACATGATGGGGGTCATGCTTTCGGCCGGTGGAAGCCTCCGCTGGCTTCGAGACAGGCTATCTCCCGAGCTGTCCTTCGAGAAACTCACACACGGCGCCGGCCGAATCCCCGTCGGGAGCAATGGCTTGCTCTTCCTTCCCTACCTGACAGGAGAACGAACGCCGCACGCTGACCCGCTTGCTCGTGGCGCGTTGATCGGACTCACCATTCGTCATCAGTACCAGCACATTGTGCGCGCCGTTCTTGAGGGGGTGTGTTTCGGACTCCGAGACGGCTTCGAACTCCTTCACTCCGCCGGACTCCCTGCGCCGCAAGAAGTCCGAGTATCGGGTGGTGGAATGCAGAGCCCGGTTTGGCGCCAGATCCTCTCCGACGTTCTCGGTCTCTCGCTGTACGGCGTCGATTCGACCGAGGGAGCAGCCTTTGGCGCCGCTCTTCTCGCCGGAGTGGGTGCCGGCGTGTGGAAGACGGTCGACGAGGCCTGCGACGAGGCCGTCCACACAACCCACCGCGTCGATGCAGAGGACTCCGCCCGAGGCGCGTATAATGGACTCTACGAGTTGTATCGGGACATGTACCCATCACTGAGAGCATTGACGCATCGCCTGGCTGAGAGCGAGTAGCGCCATTCCCCCAGGCAGAGGCTCGTGCGAGGTGAAGCACAGGCCGATACGCGAGAAGGGGGAGGGTGTGAAGCGGTCAGAAGTCAACCGCGTCGTTGCGGCAGCTGCCTCCAGGTTCAGAAGCCAGGGGATTCCCCTTCCGGAGTTCGCGGACTGGCGACCGGAGGATTGGCTTCGACGGACGGAGAGCGTATCGACGTTGATGGCTGCAGGTCTTGGTTGGGATGTTGTCGAGTGGCCGCCGGGGCCATTCGAGACATCCGGCCTTCTGCTGTTCACGTTGAGGAACGTCACCCGAACGGACCCCTCTGGTTGCGTAGACGGATACGCGGAGAAGCTGATGCTCATCCGCCCGGAGCAACGAACGCCCCTACACACACACCGCCGCAAGATGGAAGATCTGATCAACCGCGGCGGCGGCCGTCTGGTCATCGAACTGGTGGCGGCAGAGACGGCCTCGGAGAGTCTCTCGGTTATTCTGAACGGCACAGCAGTAGAGATCGGTCGCCTCAACGGGATCGTCGAACTATGCCCCGGAGACAGCGTCACCCTTGTCCCGGGCGTTTATCACTCCTTCTACGCACGGGATCGCGACGTCGTCGCAGGCGAGGTTTCTACCTACAACGACGACGCGCACGACAACGTCTTCGTGGACCCCATCGAGCGGTTCCCGGCGTACGTGGAAGACGAACCGCCGCAACGGCTCGTCGTCGCCGACTACCCAAGGATCCTCGGGACCTCTTCCTTCGGCAACGCATAGCCTGCCGATGTTGCGAGCGATTCTGATGTCCCGTGGCGCGCCGGACGGCCGAGCAACGAGCCACACTATAGAGGTCACAACTTTTTGTTCGTGTATGCCTTCTTGTATAGAATGGTTCGAGTTCTTGTAGCTCGTCAGGAGGAGCCATGCACAGAAGGAAGGTTCAGAAGACGGGCGGGTCAACGTACTTCGTCACGCTTCCGAAGAACTGGGCGGAAAGCGTCGGCATCCGACCCGGCGCCGTTGTGACCCTGATGCCAAACCAATCGGGCACGCTGCTGTTGGTTCCGGAAAGCCTGTCGCAGGAGAACCGCTGTGCTATCGAATTGCAGGATTGGGACTTCGATCGCTTCCAACGCGAGATCATGTCCCGCTACATCGTTGGCTATGACATCATCGAGATCCGTCGGGATCGGATCCGACCCGAACAGCGACGGATGATGCGCGAGATTGCCCAACGCCTGGTTGGGCTGGAGATTTTCGACGAAACGAAGGAGACCGTCATCCTACAGGCCATGGTGAACGTACGTGACTTCCCGGTCCAACGCACGTTGTCGCGCGTCTTCGATATCACGCACGTCATGCTTACCGACGCTGTGTCCGCGTTCTGCAAGAACGACAGCCAGCTCGCGAGGGACGTGCTCGAACGCGACGGAGACATCGACCGACTGGTGCTCCTTGTCGCCCGTCAGTTCAGCCTCCTCCTGCGCGATCTCCTCCTCGAGGAGGACGTCGGCCTTTCGCGGCTGGAGTTCCTCCACTACCACACCGTGGCGGACCAGCTCGAACGCGTAGCCGATCATGCGGGCAAGATCTCCGAGGCCACCCTAGCACTGGACAAGGCGGTCATGGACGATGTCGCCGCCGACATCGAGCAGCGCGCCCGTGATGCTACGTCGGTGCTGGGACGGGCCGTGCAGGCGTTCGAGAATCGGAACCTCGACCTTGCGAACGCTGTCCTGACGGAGAAAGAGCGATCCGAACGGCTGTTCCAGATTACGCGGCGAACGGCCGCCGAGAAACAGCCCGAGGCCGCTCCGTCGATCAGCATCGTCATCGACAGTCTGCTGCGAATCCGCGAGTACGCGTTCAACATCGCAGAGAGCGCGCTGGACGCGCCCTCGTCCGGCCACGTGGGCGACGCCTAGACTCGTTGACATTCTGGGCCGACAGTATATAATTCGTTCTGATCTATATACTCGCTGGGGGATGACAACGTGAAACAACGGGTGCTCTTCATCTGCACACACAACGCCTGTCGTTCCCAGATGGCCGAGGCGCTCCTCCGCCTACGACGCGGTGACTCGTACGATGCCTACAGCGCGGGAACCGCTCCGTCTCGCGTGAATCCGTGGGCGATTCGGGCGATGGCGGAGCTGGGCGTCGACATCTCCGGCCAGGTCTCCGAACACATCGAGACGTACTTCGCGGACACGTTCGACCTCGTTGTGACGACGTGCGATTCCGCCTGGGAGAGCTGTCCTGTGTTTCCCGGCGCCAAGAAGTCCGTGCATCAGGGATTCGAGGATCCGTCCACAGCTGCGGGAACGGATCAGGAGATCCTTGCCGCATTTCGGCGGGTCCGCGATGTCATCGATGAGTGGATCAAAGAAACCTTCTAGCCGAACCGACCCTGCAGGTAGTCCGCTACGTCCTCGTTCTGCGGATCGTTGAACACGGCCGGCGTCGGACCGAACTCCGCCAGCACGCCGCCCGCGAGGAACACCGCCACATGGTCGCTGACGCGTCCCGCCTGTTGCAGGTTGTGCGTCACGATAATGACGGTCAGCTCTTCGGCCAACTCCCGTGTGGTCTGCTCGACGCGGTCGCTGGCCTTCGGGTCGAGGGCGGAACACGGTTCGTCCATCAACAGAACCTGCGGGCACACCGCAAGCGCTCGCGCCACGCACAGGCGCTGTTGCTGCCCTCCGGACAGAGAGAACGCGCTCTCCTTCAGACGATCCTTCACCTCATCCCACAGCGCCGCCCGCTGCAAGGCGTCCTCGACGATACCCGTCAGCCGCTTTCGGGAGCGCACGCCGTGAACCCGCGGCCCGTATGCCACATTCTCGAAAATCGACTTCGGGAAGGGGTTCGGTCGCTGGAAAACCATGCCGATCTTGTGCCGGAGCATCACCGCGTCGGTCTTGAGCAGGTTCTCGCCCTCGAACAGGACCGTGCCGGTCGCCCGCGCACCCGGAACAACCTCGTACATCCGGTTCAGCGTCCGCAGGAAGGTGCTCTTCCCACACCCCGACGGCCCCATCACGGCGGTGACGCCATGTCTGGGAAGCGGCAAGCTTACCGACACAAGCGCGCGGCTCTTCCCGTAGTAGAAGTCCAGATTCTGTACGTCAATGATGGTCTCACCGCGGAAGCTGCGCTCGACCCAGTCGCGTACGGCGCTGACATCTCTCCGTCTCTTGGCGTTCGTCGTTTCCATCGTTGGCACCGCTTCCTTCGGACCTACCATGCTTTCTTCCTCCTTGCCCTCGTGCGCCAGATGATCGCCGTCAAGTTCAGAAGCGTGACAACGATGACGAGGACGAACACGATTCCGTACTGAATCGGCTTGGTTTCGTTGTAGTGGGGGCTGAACTGGACGAGCGCGTACAGGTGGTACGGGAGCGTCGACACTCGATCAAAGATCGAGGTCGGATACGGCTGCGACAACATGAACGCCGTCGCGGTGAACATGATCGGTGCTGTCTCGCCGATCGCGCGAGCCATTCCGAGCACTGAACCGGTGAGGATACCCGGGACAGCGGTCGGCAGCACAACAGTTCGAATCATCCTCCACCGCGTTGCGCCGAGTGCGAGAGCCCCCTCACGAAACGAGTTCGGCACCGCGCGAAGGGCCTCCTCCGACGCGCGAATCAGAATCGGCAAAGACAGCATCGCCAGCGTGCAGGCCCCCGACAGGAGCGAGATCCCGAACCCAAGGGCGTACACGAAGAGGCCCAGCCCAACCAAACCGAAGACGATCGACGGTACGCCGGCCAGCGTGTTCACCCCAATACGGATGGCCCGTACCCACCACCCCTTCCACGCGTACTCCGACAACCAGATGGCCGACCCAAGCGCAAACGGCATGGCCACCAGAAGCGATCCAAGCGTCAAGTAGATCGAGCCGACGATGCACGGCGCGATGCCGCCTTCGGTCGCCATGTTGCGAGGGATGTCGGTCAGGAACTCCCACGTGACCGCCGGAGCCCCCTGGCTGACAATCCAGTAGAGGATGAACGCGAGGAAGAAGAACCCGAACAGCGATCCGACCCCGAGCAGACTGAACGCGATCCACTGCGTCAGCGAACGTTTCTTCCGCAAGGCGTATTCGGTCTGCGCCGCCATCCTTAGCCCTCCCTCACACCTTGCCGCCTGAGCAGACGCCCGTGGAACCATTCCGCACTCCAATTCATCAGCAGCGCCATGAGAAGGAGCACTGCTCCCATCGCAAACAACGAGTGGTAGTGGGCGGATCCGCGCACCGACTCCGCCATGTCCAGGGCAATCGCCGATGTGATCGGCCGCAGCGAGCGGAGAATGTTCCAGGTAAGAAACGGCGCGTTCCCTGCGACGAACAGGACGGCCATCGTCTCACCGACAGCGCGGCCCATTCCCAGGATCACCGCGCCGATGATGCCCGAAGACGCGGACGGAATGAGAGTTCGCCAGATGGTCTGCCACTTCGTCGCTCCAAGCGCAAGGGACGCTTCGCGATACGTGTTCGGCACGGCATGCAGAGCGTCCTCCGCCAAGCTGGCGATCGTCGGAAGCGCCATGATGCTGAGGATGACCGCGGCGGTCAACCCGGTCTTCCCGCCAACCAGGTTGAACGCATCGCGTATGTACGGCGACAAGACGATCAAGCCGAAGAACCCGTAGACAACTGAGGGAACTGCGGCAAGGAGTTCGAGGACGGCTTTGAACACGTCCTTCAGCCATCGCGGCCCCACCTAACCGACGAACACGGCCGCGCTAAGGCCGAACGGAATGGCAAGGGCCATGGAGCCAAGCGTCACGACCCCCGTGGCGACGATCATCGGCAGCATGCCGAAGAACTCCTGGATGTCGCTCTCGGGAAGCCATTTCGGTCCGAACAAGTCCGACAACGTCGTCTGCGCGTACGTCTCGCCCCACTTGACGATTTCTCCCTGCCCCTCCGGAACCAGTTTCAGTTTTCCGACGAACGGAACGGCCTGTGCAACGATGAAGTAGACGATCGTTGCCAGCGTAACCAGTGAGATCAGCGCGATACAGAAGAAGACAACGCGGTCGATGTTCCGGTTCTTACGCGGGTGCAAGACTTCATCACCCGCTGTACGTACTCTCTTCGCCATCCTACCTTTTCTCACGGTATCTCCGATTGTCTCCCGAGCTATACATATCCACAACCATCAGTATATAGATCCTCGCAGACGAATCAATACCCAGATCAAACGCGCTGGCCGGGCAGTCGCCCGGCCAGCAGATCTAGTGGCTCTCTCTTACTCTCCTCAAGCGCCGATCTCTGACTCGCTGTTCCTCATGGGACCTGTCCCGCATCGGGGACAGGTCCCTCCGGGCTTTGCGGTGAGAGGGGAGAGGGAACTTCCCTTCGCCATCACGCAGCCGTCGGCCATGAGTTCGAACCCTACGGAAGAACACCCTCGCAGTCGCAGTCGCAGGACCACACCGGGATGTACTTGGCCTGCTGGACGGCGCACTGCCCCGGGAGCCCCATGAACGCTTCCACGACGGTCGCGACGTCACCGGACGGAACGCCGTTCGTCGAGATGAACAACAAGCGAGAAATCGGGTAGTTGGCGGAGGTCGCGGCGAACCCATCGACGGTGATGGTCTTCAGGCCTTCCGTATACGCCAGGCCGACGTATCCGATGGCGTTCGGCTCGCTGGCGATCGTCTCCTGCATCACCGCGTTCGAGGCAACGACAGTGACGTTGATCGCCGTGTAGTCCTGATTCTCAAGGACGAGTTCGGCCCAGACGCCGAACGTGCCCGACGACGTGTCGCGCGAGCCGACGAGAATCGGGGCGTCCGCTCCGCCGACTTCGCTCCAGTTCGTGATTTCGCCCATCCAGATTCCATACAACTCGTCCATGCTGAGATCGGAAACGCCGTTCGACGCGTTCACGGCAACGGCAATCTTGTCTTTGGCCACAGTGTAGATCACCGGGAAAACGCCGTTCTCGACGGCCCGGCCGAACTCGGACGCCTTCATCGGTCGCGAATGCATCGCGATGTCGCATTCCCCGTTGATCAACGACGCGATCCCGTCGCCGGATCCGGTCGCTTCGATCGTGACGAAGACGCCCGGATCGTTGGCCATGAACCAACTCTGGATCAGTGCTGCGACCGGTTGAACCGTCGTCGACCCGTTGATCGTGACCTCCCCTGCCGCGAGTGCACCCATACCGCACAGCGACAGCGCCAGGACCCCAAGAACCATACTTCGAATCGTTTTCATGTCGATCCCTCCTACAGGATGTATATACGCGGCTCTAACTATATAGTTTCCTCCTCTAGTATGCAACCGTCGTCCAAATGTGTACAAACCGGGTTCTGCACCGCTGCGGCTTGCAGAGCGCGCCCCGACTGGAACCCACTGAGCCTCCCGGATCGCTTTTGTCTCGGGACATCCGGCTGTTCACGTCAAGAGGAAACGCACCATGTTGGCCGGCAGCGGACGTTCGTCACACAGGTATGCTGGACACACGTTCGATGCCTGAATGGGGGGGGCGGCACG
>Ga0272441_10003047_pt1 | contig 32777 bp, 36 predicted proteins | sample SSMProp6N_FD_193582 | JGI IMG/M metagenome (GOLD analysis project Ga0272441, IMG submission 193582) | Marine sediment archaeal communities from Little Sippewissett salt marsh, Falmouth, MA, United States - SSM-Prop-6N | ecosystem: Environmental > Aquatic > Marine > Wetlands > Sediment ... | reverse complement strand
TCCTCATGAGTTTAGCGGCGGGCAGCGGCAAAGAATCGGTATTGCAAGAGCACTGGCTCTAAATCCAAAATTAATCATTTGTGATGAGCCGGTATCGGCTCTCGATGTTTCTATTCAGGCTCAGGTGATTAATCTATTGGAAGAATTACAAAATGAATTTCAGTTGACATATCTTTTTATTGCGCATGACCTTAGTGTTGTAAAACATATTTCGGATCGGGTAGCCGTAATGTATCTGGGAAAAATTGTAGAATTGACCACTGCCGAAGATTTATACAGTAATCCCATGCATCCTTATACAAAAGCACTTCTATCTGCGGTACCCATTCCGGATCCAACATTAAAAAGACAGAGAATCGTATTAGAGGGAGATGTTCCAAGTCCTTTTAATCCACCGAAGGGATGTCGTTTCCATCCAAGGTGCAGTTATGCAAAATCGATATGTAAAGAAAAGGAGCCAACTTTGATTGATGTTGGCAATCAGCATTATGTTGCTTGCCATATTGAATAATGAATTTATCTTCATATGACTTGAGTAAAAATTAATTGCCGGGATGGCGGAATTGGTAGACGCGCCAGCTTGAGGGGCTGGTGAGCTTTTGCTTGTGGGGGTTCAAATCCCCCTCCCGGCACCAATTTATAACAAAAAGAGGAAGTCTCATACTTCCTCTTTTTCTTGGGAAATAATCTTGCAATTATCCAACTAAAACAAAGCCAAGCATATTAAGCGAATGGTTGTTTACATTGACAAATCGGTAAACCTGAAGCAAAAGGGGAAGGCTGGATTAACATGAAATTTGAAAATGCTCATCTGCTTAATTATAAATTAATTAAAAATATTTTCCTAAGAGTTGGTATGCTTTCATCTTTATTATTAATCAACCAACCGGAAATTAGCCAAGCAGCTAACCTGATACTGGAGAAAAAAAATGCATGAGACTTCAATTGCTAAAAATTTACTGGATATCATTCTTGAAAAAGCAAATGAATGTAAAGCAAGTAAAATTACTGCAATCACCGTAAAATTGGGAGAATTTTCAGGAATTAACCAAGAGTCGTTAAAATTTGCCTTTAACAATATTACTCTGGAAACGATAGCAAAGGATGCTTCGATAACTATTGACCAGTTGCCTTTGTTGGGAAAATGCAGAAAATGCGGACAAAAATTTGAGATAGAAAGTATTGAATTTAAATGTCCGAATTGCGGAAGTTTGGAGTTGGATATTATTTCAGGAGAAGAAATTTATGTGGAAAATATCGAGATAGAATAAATGGTTGAAAAATGTAAAAAAACTTTACACTAACCCGTCTAAAATGCTATACTTTATTTTGATAATTAAATCACAAAGAGAGGTGAAATAATGATAGATTATGTTGTAACCTTTTTACTTAGCATGCTGACATATCTTTTTTTAACGGCAAGCCAAGGAGAAGTATGGGGGTTATGGAGTCTTTTTGAAATAAGTACCGGAATTATCCTTTCATTAATAGTAGCAATTATTGCAACCAAAGTACTGTTTCAAAAAAAGAGTTACAGGATGTTAAATCCTGTTCGGTGGATTAATTTTTTACTGTATTTTATAGGTCCATTTTTTATTGCATTGACCAAAGCCAATATTGATGTTGCTTATAGAGTTATTACCGGCAAAATCAATCCTGGTATAGTGAAAATATCTCCGGATTTGAAAACCGATTTAGGAATTACTTTACTTGCTGACTCAATTACCTTGACTCCGGGTACGCTTACCGTTGACATTGATGAAGAGAAAAATGATTTATATATCCATTGGATTAATGTTACTACTTTAGAACCAAGTACCCACCATATTTGTTCTAATTTTCCTCAATGGATAAGGAGGATTGCAGAATGAACGAATTTTTCAGTATTTTTATCATTCCAGGTGGACTGCTACTTATCTTTATGCTACTTTCACTGTTCAGACTTTTGTTGGGACCAACTGTTCCGGATAGAATTGTGGCTCTCGATACCATCAATACTTTAGTTGTTGCGGGAATGATTTTAGTTGGTGCTGCATTTGAAGAAGTAATCTATGTGGATGTAGCCATTGTATATGCATTATTATCTTATATTGGCACCTTATATGTTGCAAAATACTTGGAAGGAGGTCCAAAAGAATAATGGGATTATTGTTGGTAGTTTTATATATTTTTTTAGCAATTGGAGTAATATTTAATTGTTTAGGCTCAATCGGTCTTTTGAGGTTTCCGGATGTTTACACAAGACTTCACGCTGCAACAAAAGCAACTACTTTTGGTTCGATATTTTCCAGCTTGGCTGTCATTATATATGGTTTTTATAAATGGAATGTCGTTGGAGATGCTAAATTTGGAGTTCTTGCATTACATACAATTATTGCACTTTTTTGTTTGATTATTACTAATCCAACTGGTGCACATGCAATAGCCAGAGCAGCTCATCGAAGTGGAATCATGCCAAAACAGGCAGTTATAGATCAACTGAAGGAGGCAAAGTTAAAATGAGCTATTTTTATGAAATAATTCAAGTTACGACGCTGGTGATAATGATCATCGCTGCTTTTTTAGCTGTGATTTACAAAAAACTTTTACCTTCTATTATTGCTCTATCGGTAGCCAGTTTACTCCTTTCGTTGGAATTTTTCCTATTGCACGCACCTGATGTAGCAATTGCGGAAGCTGCTATTGGTGCAGCATTAACAATGGCAATTTTTATATTTGCCATTAGAGGAACGAGGTAGGGGGGAGATAATGAAAAAAATTATTTTTACAATTGCTTTTTTAATATTCTTTTCTTTCTTGATGGTAAGTGCGATAAACATGAGAACATTTGGAGAACCAGTTGTTACCGGGATGGATGATTATTATATTGAAAATGCACAGGCTGAAACCGGGGCTAATAATGTTGTTACATCCATTGTTTTCGATTATAGAGGATTCGATACATTAGGAGAAGCCACAGTATTGTTTACAGCAGTTGTCGGAGTTGTGGCGCTATTCAGGGGGGTAAAGAAATGAAAGAAATGTCTAAAATAGTCAAAACCGTAGCTAATTATGTCTATGGTTTTATTATTATTTTTGGATTTTACATCATTGCACATGGTCATCTTACTCCGGGAGGAGGATTTCAGGGTGGTGCGGTAGCTGCTTCAGCTTTCGCTTTGGCCTTGGTTTCCTATGGCAGTATAAAATCACAAAGATTTCTTAAAAAGGATATATTTTCTCTGTTTGAAAATATTGGATTGACATTGTTTATTCTTTTAGCGTTTTCCGGTTTGGGAATTACCTTTTTTTACAATTTTTTGGCGAATAGCGGAAGCTGGTTTGGTGCTGCAGCTATAATCGGGGTGAATCCCGGAAACATGAATACCGGTGGATTGATTCCCTTAATGAATATCGCAGTTGGACTAGAAGTTTTATCTGCTTTAGGAGTCATCGTAATCATTATGGCTAAGGGAGCGGAATTTACCAGGAAGAAGGAGAATTCATAAAATGATAGACAATTTACCTTATATCGCAGTAGCATTTTTTATCGGATTGGGAATTTTTACACTGATGTACAAGAAAAATTTAATAAAAATTGCTATTGGATTATGTTTAATAGAAAATGGAGTGAATTTATTTTTAATAACGTTAGGATATAAAAAAGGAGCTGTAGCACCTATTTACACCATGGCACCGGCTGGACAAAATATGGTTTTGCCCACACCTCAAGCACTTACACTCACAAGCATTGTCATAGGAATTGCCACAACAGCCCTTGTTTTATCCGTTGCAATGATGATATACAAACATTATGGAACATTAGATACAGATGAAGTAAGGAGGTTGAGAGGATGAGCATATTATTAAAAAACAGCCCGGTTTTAATACTGGCGCTTCCACTACTTGCAGCTTTTTTAATACCTCTTGTTGGAAGGATAAATAAAAAAATCGTTGGTACTTTTGCTGCTTTAACCTTGGCTTTCAGCTTGATACTTACAATACTTTTGGCAGTAAAGGTGGTCACGGTTGGAACACAGGTTTATGTTTTTGGAGCACAATCTTCCGGCTTAACCTTGCCAACAGGGCTGAATGTTCCGATAAGAATTATGTTTCAGATCGATGCAATGGGAATATTTATGGGATTGATTACAGCAACCGTATCTTTTTTAGGCGCTGTTTATTCTCTTTCTTTTATTAGAAAACCGGAAGGAATGGATAAATTTTATTCTCTGCTCCTTCTTTTAACAGTAGGGATGTTTGGAATGGAATTTACGGGTGACTTATTCAATTTATTTGTTTTCTTAGAGATTGCATCAATTGCTTCAGTAGCCCTGATTGCCTATCGGGGAATCGATATGGGTGAACCTGCTGAAGCTGGAATAAAATATATGATCGTCAGTTCCATCTCAGCATTGGTGGTCTTATTTGCGATTGGTATTTTCTACGGAGAATATGATGTTTTGAATATTGCAGCCATTGCCAGCATGATCAAATATTCTCAGATGGATAAAATTGCACTTGCCTTGTTACTACCGGTATTGGCCATGAAATCAGGTGCCGTACCGATGCATATGTGGACTCCAGATGCATATTCTGAAGCCCCTGCACCTATAACAATGATATTGGTTGCAGCCAGTCAGGCGAGTCTATATGCCTTATTTAGAGTTGTATTTTCATTGTATAACATAAATTCAAATACGTTTGCTGCTGGATGGATCATCATTATTTTTGGGGTGCTCTCGATGTTTATCGGTGTAACCATGGCTATAGTCCAGAAAGATATCAAGAGATTGATGGCTTATCATGCGGTTTCTCAAACGGGTTACATGCTTTTAGGTGTTGGAGTTGGTCTAGCAGTTTTATCTAATCCGGTAGCATTAAAGGAATATGGAATTACCGCTTTAGAAGGGGGAATATTTCATATTATGAATCATGCCATGTATAAGGGTTTGTTATTCTTAACAGCCGGAGCATTATTTTTTAGGACCGGTACTCGAAATCTAAACAAGATGGGTGGTTTGGCACATTCAATGAAATTTACCACGATTTTCTTTATCATCGGTGCAGCTGCTATTGCCGGACTTCCTCCTTTTAATGGTTTTGCATCGAAGTTATTGATTTATGAATCTGTTTATAAATTTAATCCTCTACTTTCCATTATCGCAATGGTTGTTAGTATTTTAACTTTAGCTTCATTTGTAAAAGTATTTCACAGTGCATTTCTGGGTCCGAAATTACCTCGTTTCAATGAGGTGCAGGAAGTTCCCCAGAGCATGGTATTCTCAATGGCAATTCTGTCATGTGTCATCATTTTCTTTGGGCTGTTCCCGGATTTAATTGTGAAAAACCTGGTACATCCTGCGGTTATGGCGTTGGTAGAACAAGTGAATTATACTGGTACAGTATTAGGAGGGATGTAAGATGTTTGGATTATTACAGACAGGTAGCGGATTTTGGAGTGCCATTATTTGGGTAATTACTGTATTGGTCATTGGATGTGCAGTGATTTATATTAGAAATAAAGGTGAAGATAGTTATAAAAAAGACACCGAACAAGTCAAGCCGTTTATTTCCGGTAATCCTGAAGGAAGTAAGGAAAGTTCCCATTTAAGTGCCAGCCATATTTACTGGGGATTTACTGAGGCATTAAAAGGGTACTATAAACCCTTAATCGAAATGCACACCGGAAATATCAATGACTTTAGTAGCTGGATAATTACTGTTACTGTAATCGTATTAATTATAATAGGAGTGAGTTAATCGTGAAATTAAATAAATACTTTGATAAATCTTTATGGGTCTTTCATTTGAATACCGGATCTTGCAATGGATGTGATATAGAGATTGTAGCAGGATTAACACCTCGTTATGATTTAGAGAGATTCGGAATTAAGCTGGTAGGAAGCCCAAAACATGCTGATGTGTTATTGGTGACCGGTCCCGTTACTGAGAAAATGGCAGATAGGGTAAGGCGCGTTTATGAGCAAACTCCTGATCCTAAAGCAGTCATCGTTGTAGGTACTTGCGGGACAAGCGGAGGAGTTTTTCATAATTCTTATATTTTAAGAGGTTCAGTAGATAAACTGATCCCCGTCGATGTATATGTCCCCGGCTGTCCGGTTAGGCCTGAAAGTATCATTAATGGTGTCTTACAGGCTTGGGTGAAACTTGAAAAATTAAGAGAAAGTTTAAAGAAAAATTCTGCCTGATCATGTTTATATGTATTGGAATGAAAAATTCCGACAAGTAAAGAATATTGACTGTATATTTATCAATAGATGATTTAATATGGGAATAATTCTTATACCAGAAACTTGGTATTTGCAGATATTTCTTAAGACAAAAACTTCATTTGAAAGCAATATTTATCATATATTGATTTAAAACCAATAATTAGTCACTATCGACGAAAAAAAGAAGGTGGTATGGGAATGGAACTAATGAAACCAGCAGAAATACTGGAATTATTAAAAAAAGAATTAGGTGATTCGATAACTGAAAGTAACATGACAAGTAAGTTAGAGGGAATAAAAAAGGAAAGTTACTCAACCATATGGCTGACAGTAAAATTGGAAAAGTTTAAAGATGCAGTGAAATTTTTAGGCACAATTCAATTTCCGCATTTTGCTATCATTTCAGGCGATGATATCGGTGAACAAATTGAGTTAACCTATTATTTTTCCTTATATTATGGGGAAAGATTTAAAGAAATATCAATAAATTTCACAACACTGTTACCTAAAAAAGACCTTAGGATTTCTACGCTTACTGATTTAATCCCTGGAACACAGACCGCAGAAAGGGAAATCCGGGAAATGTTCGGAATAACTGTAGAAGGATTGCCTGAATCTCCTAATTTGTTTTTGCCGGAAAATTTTGCAAAAGATATATATCCATTCAGAAGAGACGAAAAGGGCATATATCCTCTTAGTGAGAATGGAAATTATGTGGGCGAAAACATTGTAAAGAGGAAAGAAGAGGTGAAAAAAGTTGAGTAAAATAACATATTCAGTCCCGATAGGTCCGGTTCATCCATCATTAAAAGAACCAATGACCTTTAATTTTAAAATACACGGTGAACACATTGAAGACGTATATTTAGCACCGGGCGATAATCACCGTGGAATTGAATTTATGGGCATGCAGAGGAATCCTGTACAAATAATATATTTAGCTGAGCGAATATGTGGTATTTGTTCGGCATCTCATCCGTTTGCTTTCTGTAAAGCGGTTGAGAATGCTGCGGGCATAGAAGTACCGGAAAGAGGTCAATATATCCGGGTAATTATTGCTGAGCTGGAAAGAATTCATTCTCATATTCTCTGGGCGGGAGTTGCTGCCCATGAATTAGGATTTGATTCGGTTTTGTATCTTTCCTGGAAAGCCAGAGAAGTCGTATTGGATACTTTAGAGATTCTTACCGGAAACAGGATTAATTATGGTATGTTTATGGTCGGAGGAGTTAGAAGAGATATTTCTTCTGAACAAGTCACTGTGATTCGAAAAACAATTGATTATTACCGCGACATCTATGAAAAAATCGAAGATATATTTTTAAATGATCCTACGATTGCATTGAGAACAAAAAATGTGGGAATTTTAACCGAAGATGATGCACTTAGACTTTGTGCAGTAGGCCCGACAGCCAGAGCTTCAGGAATAAGAAAAGATGTTAGACAGGATCAACCATACTCTGCATATGCTGATTTTGATGTGAAAGCAATTACCCCGGAAGTTTATAGAGGTAAAATTGTTGGTGATGTCTATGATCGCATTGTGGTTAGATTATTGGAATTGGTTCAATCATTAGAAATAATTGAACAATGCCTTGATAATCTTCCTGAAGGAGAGATTGTTGCAGAAAAGAAATTAGTAAAATTATTGAATCAATTAAAAAGAGCGAAAGGTAGAGGAGTTGGAAGACATGAAGCTCCGCGAGGCGAATGTATTCACTCGGTAAAATTAGAAGAAGCAGAAGCTCCTGAAGTATGGAAAGCCCGAGCACCAACATATAATAATTTGATGACATGGGTTCCCATGCTAAAGGGACAGCAGATTGCCGATATTCCCATTGTAATAGCATCAATTGATCCATGCATAGCATGCATGGATAGGGTAACAATTGTTGACAAATCAAGTGGAAAAAAGAGTGTATTGACTAAACAGGATTTACATAAATTAAGTGTTCAAAAAACAAGGAGGATTACTCCATGACAACAGTAACTGTACTGGGAATGGTGGGAAAAATCATAGGAGCATTGGTCATTGGTTTTTTAGGTGTAGTGATCGGATTGTTTTATAAGGGTATCGATCGAAAGCTGGCTGCCAAGATGCAAGCTAGAGTCGGCCCTCCGATCAGACAGCCTTTTATGGATTTTTTTAAACTGATGATTAAGGAAAACATTGTTCCGCAAAATGCAGTACCCTGGATATTCAACGGTGTACCGGTAATGAGCTTGGTTGCTTCTATTACTATATTATTTTACCTGCCTTTCGGCAATATTCAGCCATTACTGAATGGTTATGGGGATGTTATTCTGGTTATCTATCTTTTAACATTGCCAGCTATCGGAATGGTGATAGGTGGTTTCGTATCCGGTTCCCCATATGCCAATGTTGGTGCACAAAGGGAAATGGTGTTGATGATGAGTTATGAGTTGCCATTAGTTACAACTGTCGTTGCAATTGCCTGGAAATTAAGCCAGGTTTATCCGCAAAGCCATGTTTTATCTTTAAATTTTATAAATGCACATCCGATTTGGGGACTGGTAGGACCGTTAGGTTTTATCGGGGCAATTTTATTATTCTTTACAATGGCTATTGTCACTCCGGGAGAACTTTCTAAAATACCTTTTGATGCACCTGAAGCGGAAACTGAATTAGCTGGAGGCTTGCTGGTTGAATACTCTGGTAGGAACCTTGCAATGTTTGGATTAACTGATGCGGTTAAGATGATTGTAATGACCGCGCTTACAGTGATATTATTCTTTCCATACAATATTGCACCGCTTTTTTCGTTAACCGGGTTTTTCGCGCTGCTGATTGATTCGATATTCTTTTTGATTAAAATATTCGTGGTCATGTTCTTTGAAGTAACTTTTATTCGAATTGCTGCAGCACGTTTAAAAATAGACCAGATTTCTTTCGGTTATTGGGTTCCAATATCTTTAATGGGTTTATTGGGACTTGCATTGATTGTGTTAGATACTATAATAGTGTGAGGTGAAATAATATGGCAACACCAATGGGATTTGAACTGTTAAAACAGTTATTTAAAAAACCTTCAACTAACGTTTTTCCGGTAACTTATTGCCCTGATTCAGTTATAGAATTATTGGAAAAAGTTGAAAAGGGAGAGGTAAAAATTAATCCTCCGGTTGATATTCCCAAAAATTTCAGAGGAAAGATTGTATATGACCGGGATAAATGTATTGGGTGTAAATTGTGTTTAAAGGTTTGTCCTTCTAATGCGATTGAATTCATTCCTGAAACAAAAAAGATTAAAATACATGTAGACCACTGTATTTGTTGCTCCCAATGCAATGATATATGCCCAAAGAATTGTTTAAGCATGAGTAAAGATTTTTTAGTTGCAGCAGCAGATAGAAAATCCAAGGATTTTATTGTCGACTAAGTATCCAAGGCTGATTTATTAGAGTCGATTCATTATAATCATAATGAGAATCAGAGATAAATTATTTATTATGCTATCGAGTGTAATGATAATTATCTCTGATTTTTTTAAAACATCTCAATCTGGTGAAAAAGGTTATTTTTTAGCAGATTGATGATAGTTTTTTTACTGGCCAGAACCTCAGAACTGATTGAATTTGAAAAATCAATTATTTTTGGTTGTATACCAATAAATATAATTTTTTGGGTATACTCCTTTAAATAGGTGATTAAAAAAGATAAAGGCATGCTATGAGTTGTAAGATGAAGTGCTGCTATTTTTTCCGGTGGGATAATACGAATCTCTCCGGGATTTAAATCCATTTCAACCGCATCAATAATAACAAGGTTTTCTGGTTTATTTTTTTTTACAATCGATGTATAATTTTCAGGTACTACCCCGCAATCCAGAGAAAGCCAATCGTTTGCCTCAAAAGATTTCGCGATTAATGAACCAATTCCATCATCTCCTCTGAGAATATTTCCTACGCCTATAAGGATATTTTTTTTTAAACTCATCTAAGACTCCTTCGAAATTAATTTTGAAAAAATGTTGTTTAAAAATTATATATTAAATTTGCTGAATTAAATAAAATAGAAGTAGTTTGATGTAGAAATCATTTGGCAGTAATGCATCACTTTATTTCTTCAATTTAAAATAAGCTGTTATATATAGTGTTAAAATTATGACTTGGTGAAAAGCGAATGGTGTAATGAAATTATAAACATATCATTTTGCTATCTGACGAAAACAGGAAAAATGAAAGTACTCACTTTACTAAGAAGTATGATATATAAATTCGCTCCATTTATACTATAACATAATTTTAAGTACAAAAAATCGCCCATGCTATTCACTATGTAATGTAATTATGCTATCATAATAATATATTTTTCACAAATAAGAATAAAATAATATATTGGGTTTCTTCTAGAACTCTACAAGTTCTGAATTACAGTTTTAGTGAATGGAATACCATATTTGACTTTTATCTAAATAGTAGAAAGATAGGAGTGATGAATAAGATGAGAAAAGCGAGTAGGATATATAAAAGAAAGAGTAGAAGTAATTTAGAGACCCTGATTATACTCATTGGAGCAATTATTATTCTGGGTGTTGCATTTTATCTAGCTCGGGAAAAAAGTTATATTCCTCCTGAAAATCAAGTCACCCAAATAACCGAACAAGAAGTTGTAAAAGTCACTGAAACATCTATGGAGGAAAATATCACCGAAATTTCTACAGAAAAAGAATCTGCAGAAGCGGCAGAGGCAATCGTACAAGAAAAGAAAATTGTTCCTGAACCGGTTGTAGTCAAAGAAGAGGTACCGTTAGAGAAACCAGTTGAAGCATCCCCTGAAAAAACATCTCCAAGCATAGCGGTTATAAGTGATACCGAAAAAACGAACAACGCGAAAAACTATACAATACAGGTAGGAGCATTTTCGAGTGAAAAAAATGCGTTAAAATTAGCTACAGAGATTGAAAAAAGTGGATTTGAAACATTTGTAGTAAAGGGAACGAATCTGTACAAAGTACAGGTAGAGGAATTTGTTTCATATAGTGACGCAGAAAAAATTGTACCAAAATTAAAAGCTTTGGGTTGCCCTACTTTCATTACCACCAAATAGGATTGATATAGATGTTGAAAATAAAACAAGTAAATATGAAAATACCTCCCATAGCAATTAATCGATTGTCCATTTATTATCGATGCTTAGAAAGGTTGGTCGAAACTCAGGAAGGAAGAAATTTAAAAACCATTTCTTCGGATAAGATCAGTTTAATAACCGGAATTAATTCAACGCAAGTTCGCAAAGACCTCGCCTATTTTGGTGAATTTGGAAAAAGAGGAATTGGTTACCCTATTGCTCATCTAAGCGAAGCATTAAGGAAAATATTAGGATTTGATAGAAAATTGAATATCTTAATTATTGGTGCTGGGAATTTGGGGAAAGCTTTAGTTGATTATAAAGGTTTTAAAAGAAGAGGGTTTCTTGTAAAAGGCATTTTTGACAATAATCCCCAAAAAATTGGAAAAGCAATAAATGATATTTTTATTTACAATATAGAAGATATGGAAAAATATATTGAGAAATGGGATATTAAAATTGTTGCAGTGGCAGTTCCTGCGGATTCTGCTCAGGAAATTGTTAATAGGATAATTGATTCAGGGATTAAATCTATTTTAAATTTTGCTCCTATCTGCCTTCAAGTACCTAACGGAATACGAATAAATAATGTTGATTTATCCATCGAGTTAGAAAGGTTATCCTATTATCTTTCTTCTGAATGATTGTACGTTTATATAAAAATGATTCTGAATATTATTTATGAAAAATGAGCATATTGATGGATCACGTTTAGTCAAGCTGTAATTGATGGACCGCAAAATATTTATACCTCGATCATCTACTAAAACACATTTTCAAAACTATATTTATTTTAATATTTATCTTTATTTAAATTGAAAATCTTGTTTGCTGGAAAATAATCGGACATTTAAAACTTTAGGAAAACGTGCTATTTTAAATTAATCAATCTCATGTGTAAAATATTTGCAGTACATACTAGATTTTTCAAAATGGATACCTGGAAATAAATTGAAGTTTTCAAGTCAAGACAGGTGTTGTACATTGAAACCGAATAAATCAAGAAAATTTAAAAAAAAGCCGTAAATATCGAAAATGATTCGGAATATTTTATGATTAAAGCAAAATAGTAATGCTATTGTAAAAACGTAAATTGTGGAGAAAACTCAATTAATTTCTACGCTTTGAGAAAGAATATTTTATCTCAAAAATAAATTCATTCGCCAATCTAAATATTTTTACAAACTGATTTTGCAGTTTGACCGTATCAGATCCCAGCAATACCATAGAATCATCTCTTGATGATATGACCCATCAGTAAATCGACTTCATTGTATTTTTTTATTTATAGAGCAATCATGCTCGGAAAAAATGTCATCTTTCACGAGTTTAAAATATTTCGATATATTCAGATATATTTCTTATTGGCTACATATTTATTTTGCTCTTTTAGGATAAAGGATTTTTGATATTTTATGCACGCCATATGCATTCTTTTAATATATTATAAAAACGTTGATTCTTTAATTTCCGGCACCGTTTACCATTTTTATTTTGTCAGTAAAGATAGAAATACCTGGTGCAAGAGCAACTACCGCCCAAATCGCAAATGCTTACTCGTCAAGACTTTCTTGATTTGAAAATCCAATAGAATGTTTCGATAAGTTATTTTTTTAGCATATATCTTATCATATCCAAATTGAAACATGGGATTATCTTTCAATGCTGTTAGGTCATTTAATTCACTATCAATATCATAGTCGCCATTAATTATAGCCTGAACTTCTATAAACAATAAAACATTAAGAAAGCTTCCGCTATGTTACTGTATAATCCAAGCATTGCCTATAGTGTGAAATTAATGAGGGATTGCTCTTCATTAGTCAGGTTTTATTTAGAATGCCAGCCATTACTTCAAAGAGTACCTTTAATACAAGCATGATTGATTTACAACTGAAACATTAATTTTATAGAATTAATTCTGCTAAGTTATTCATTCATTTCGATAGGGATAATCAATTAAAGTTCAAGAGTCCGAGAATAATAATAAAAAAAGCGATGTTTTTACTTAGCATATCAAAAAATTATAATATAAGGATAATAAATAATAAGATTAAAAGGACGGATACACAATTAACATGGGATTAATTCTTGATTAATCTTTGTGAAATGTTTTAATAAAAGGGGTTGACAGCCAATTTAATAATATGTTAAAATTCGTTGGAATGTTAGTGATAATTTTCACAAGATGTTGAGATAATGTAAAAATCTAAACAGAGTATTTTAAAACAATTCACTATCGGATAATTAATATATGACAGAAGGGCACACATGAAAATTAGAGAAGTAACAAAAATACTGGATGCAGAAGTATTATTCGGAGAAGATTTTCTTGATCGAGAGGTCACTGAATTTGCGGCCAGTGATTTGCTAAGCGATATTTTAACCTTTTCAAAAGAAGGCTATTTTCTTCTCACCGGACTAACTTCTCCTCAAGTTATTCGTACGGCTGAATTAACCGGCGCCAGTGCAATTCTTTTTGTTAGAGGGAAATACCCTCCTCAAGAAGCATTGGGTCTAGCCAAATCTCACCATATCCCCATACTAAGAACTGAAAAATTAATGTTTGAATCTTGTAAAAAAATTGTCGAAGGATTGAATAAAGAGAAGGAAAATGAAAATCGATTTTTCTAAAGAAAAATTAACTCTAGTTAATGAACTAATTTATAGAATTAAAATTATGGAAACTATGACTAAAGAGTTAATTTATTTTCAAAAAAATACTACATTTCGCGAAATTCAATTAAAACTTAAAGAAAAAAAAATTTCCGGAGTTCCAATTCTTGATACCCAGAAAAATATTATAGGAATTGTTAGTACTGATGATGTGATTACAGCCTTCGATAAAAAATATATCGATGAAGATATTGATAAATATATGACACAAGAAGTCATTACGGTACCTCAAAATTTTTCCATCGTTTCAGCCCTCCAAAAATTTGAAAAATATTCCATAGGAAGATTACCGGTAACAGAATTTCTACATAGCAAAAAGATTGTAGGAATCATTACTCTTAGTGATATTTTGAAAAAATTATTAGAAGTAACTCAATCTATTGCTGGAAAAATTGAAAATGAAGAATCTAAAAACTCAAAAATATCATCCGATTTTATTAAAAATGCTCCCAAGAAATTTTTTAGATTTGAAGGAAATGGGGATGACTTTAACTGTGCCGGTAAAGTAGCCAGCATTACTAAAAAATACTTCATAGAGCTAGGAATTGATAAGGAAATTGTTCGTAGAATTGCAATTATTTGTTATGAAGCTGAGATGAATATTTGCATCCATTCTTTAGGTGGCATTATAACTATTGAAATTGATGATGAAAATAATGCAATTATTTGTGCTCGTGATAACGGTCCGGGTATCCCGGATATTAATTTGGCATTAACCCCGGGATTTACCACCGCTTCAGAAAAAGTAAGAGCTTTAGGTTTTGGAGCAGGGATGGGTCTTCCAAATATAAAGAATTTTGCTGATAAATTTGAGATTCGATCTTCTTTGGAGAGTGGGACACAACTAAAAGCAATTATAAATTTAGGAGTAAAAAATGAAAATAAGTGAGATAATTGAAAAATGCCAATTGAAAAAAGTTGTTTTTGATGCTGATCATGAAATTAGAAATGGATATACTGGGGATTTAATGTCTGATGTAATGGCTAATGCCCAGCCTGAGAGTATTTGGATTACTATTCAGGCACATAAGAATAGTATAGCTGTTGCTTTGATAAAGGATATAAAAGCAATTATTTTTACAAATAATGTATCTATTCATCAAGAAGTCATTGAAAAAGCAAAAGAAGAGAAGATAAATCTATTCCAATCCCGCAAAGATTCTTTTACTATTTCAGGGGAAATTTATTCAATGATGGAGGGAAAAACTGAGAAGGATTGATTTGCATATACATTCAGCTCTCTCAGCTTGTGGTGCTGATATATTATCTCCACAGATCATTTTAAAACAGGCGGAAAAGAAAAAAATAGATATAATTGCAATTACGGATCATAATGCAATTGAACATGCAATATTAGCCTATATGCTAAGCAAGGGGAAATCGATTAAAGTGATTCCCGGTGTAGAATTAACTACTCGAGAAGAAGTGCACCTATTAGCCTATTTTCCGGATATAGAAAGTTTACAAAAAATAGGTGAGGTAATTGAAATAAATTTACCAAAATTAAAAAACCGAGCTTCTTTTTTTGGACATCAATTAATTTATGATTTTGAAGGACAATTAGAACGAATTGACCAGGTATTAAGGCAAAACTCTTTAAATGTAGATTTAGAGAGTTTAGTGTGCATTGTTCGTGAATTAGGAGGGATTGCGATACCTGCTCATATAGAAAGAGAGCGATTTAGTTTGATTAGTCAACTGGGATTTATAGATTCACAAGCTGATTTCCATGCAGTAGAGATTTCTAAATATAATTGGAAGAAAAAACAATATCAATTAGGAGATTCTTTGCAGGGCTTTCCGGTAATCAGTGGTTCAGATAGTCATTTTTTAGATGATATTGGTAATTTTTTTATTGAAACTACCCATGAGGAAATAAAAGATTTTTTTTCATTAAAAAAATATTTGGAACATAAAAAATATGAAAAACATTGCTGATCACCTATTTGATATTTTAGAAAATTCTGTTAAAGCAGGAGCTAATAAAGTACTGGTAAAATTTTCATTTAATAAAAAAAAGTTTTTTTGTCAAATTATCGATAGTGGGCCGGGAATAGAAAGTGCTGATGTGATTGATCCATTTGTTACATCAAGACAAACCAGAAGAGTGGGCTTGGGATTGCCTTTATTAAAAAAAACCGCTGATGATACCCAGGGATATTTAAAAATTAACCGATTAAATAAAAAAGGAGGTACAAACTTAGAATTTTTGATTAATATGTCTCATATTGATGCTAAACCTTTTGGTGATTTAACCAGAGTTTTCATAGATGCTTTGATTGCGTGGCCGCAAATGAATCTTAAGTTAATGACTCAAAATAATTCTACCTTTAATACCATCATAGATTCGGAAAAAATAAAAGAAGATTTAGGCGAGGAAGCATTGTATTCTTCCCAAATTCAAAATTATATTTATAAAACTATTAAAAAAGAATTGATAACAAAAGGAATTGACGACCATTTTAGCATTGAGGGAAAAAAATGAAAATCCTTGAAAGAAATCAAAATATCATTTGAAAATAAATTAAAAAATTTGATTTAAATAAATACGAAAGGAAGGATTATGAAAAATTTAGAGGAATTAAAAATGATGCGAGAGAAGGTGAAGAAAGACCTACAGCTGCGATCCGGGAAATTTCGTGTAAAAATAGTAATAGGAATGGGTAGCTGTGGAATTGCTGCTGGCGCTAGGGAAGTGATGAGTGAGTTCTTGGATTTGATTGAAAAAAATAAAAAAATGGATATTGCAGTTACTGCTTCAGGTTGCTATGGATTTTGCGCCCAAGAACCTATGATTCATGTATACATTGAAGATAACCCTCCTGTTATATACAGGAATGTGGACCCGAATGCAGCTAAGGAAATTTTTACCAATCACATATTAAATAATAAAGTTGTAGAAAAGTATCTTTTTTCAAAGGGGAAAAAATAATGAATGAAGTCATTGAAAAGACAGAAGAATTAACTGACCAGGAAAAATTTGATGAATTAAGAGCGTTTATTAAAGAGAATAAAGATAAAAAAGGTTACCTGATTCCAAATCTTTACAAAGCACAATCTTTGTTTGGTTATCTGCCTCCTGAAGTTCAAAAGGTAGTCGCGGAAGAAATGGATATTTCCATTAGTGAAGTAGTCGGTGTAGTGACTTTCTATTCTTACTTTAAAACCCAACCGGTAGGACGTCATACTATTACAATTTGTATGGGGACGGCATGTTATGTAAGAGGTGCAAAAAAGATTCTAGAGGCATTACAGGATAAATTAGGTATAAATATGGGTGACACAACTGAGGATTTAAGATTTACGCTTGGTGAGCAACGTTGTTTTGGTTCCTGTGGGATGGCTCCTGTAATCATGATTGATGGTGATGTGCATGGGCGTTTAACTCCCAGCAAATTAGATGCAATAATAGAACAGTACAAATAGATAAAAAGGAGTAAATTATAATGAATAATATAAGAACCCAAATACTTCTTTGCCACGGTACTTCATGTATGTCTAACGGTGCAGCAAATGTGAGAGAGGCTTTGAAAGATTCTTTACTAAAGGCCGGTTTGGAAAATGAAGTAGAAATCATAACAACTGGCTGTATGGGGATATGTGAATTGGGCCCGGTAATAGTAGTTTACCCGGACGGAGTTTTTTATCAGAGAGTAAGACCTGAAGATGCTGAAGAGATTATACAGGAACATATATTAAAGGGTAGGGTCGTAAAGAGACTCTTTTATAAAAAACCGAAAACTGAAGAATTGATAGCCATGGTAGAAGATATTGACTTTTTTAAATTGCAAGAAAAAATTGCTCGACGTAATTGTGGAATCATCGATGTAAATACGATTAATGATTACATAGGAGCAGACGGTTTTATGGCAATTGGAAAAGCGTTAACAGAAATGACACCGGAAGAAGTCATTAATGAAGTGAAAAAATCGGGACTCAGAGGACGAGGAGGAGCAGGTTTCCCTACAGGTTTAAAATGGGATTTTGCAGCTAAGGCTTCCGGTGAACAAAAATACATGTTGTGTAATGCAGACGAAGGAGATCCTGGTGCGTTTATGGACAGAAGTATGCTTGAAGGAGATTCCTACAGCGTCATTGAAGCGATGATGATCGGTGGGTACGCAATTGGTTCTAATCAGGGATATATTTATGTTCGTGCTGAATATCCCTTGGCAATTGAAAGGCTAAATATTGCCATCAATGAAATGCGCAAACATCAGCTTTTAGGAAAGAACATCTTGGACACCGGTTTTGATTTTGATATCGAAATCAGAATGGGAGCAGGTGCGTTTGTTTGTGGTGAAGAAACTGCTTTAATGCGTTCAATTGAAGGTAAACGTGGAGAACCTCGCCCGAGACCTCCTTTTCCAGCTCATAAAGGGTTGTTTGAGTATCCTTCGGTTTTAAATAATGTGGAGACTTTATCAAATATACCATATATCATTCTTCATGGAGCCGAAAAATTTGCCTCTGTTGGAACCGAAAAAAGTAAAGGGACTAAAATATTTGCTCTTGCCGGAAATATTAACAATACCGGTTTAATAGAAGTACCGATTGGTATTACTTTAGGAGAGATTGTTTATAATATCGGTGGGGGAATCCCCGGAAATAAGAAATTTAAAGCTGTTCAAATCGGTGGTCCATCGGGAGGTTGTATCCCGGCAAATCATCTTAATGTAAAAGTCGATTATGAATCATTAAAAGAATTGGGCTCGATTATGGGTTCCGGTGGATTAATCGTCATGGATGAAGACACCTGTATGGTTGATATAGCTCGATATTTTATGGAATTTATACAGGAAGAGTCATGTGGAAAATGTACTCCATGTAGAGAAGGCACTCGGATCATGCTAGAAATATTGACCAGGATCTGTGAAGGAAAAGGTAAAATGGAAGACTTGGATACATTGGAAGAGCTGGCCTATCAGATAAAAGATAGTGCTCTGTGTGGACTGGGTCAGACTGCTCCAAATCCTGTGTTATCTACTTTAAGGTATTTTAGACATGAATACATTGAACACATTAGAGATAAAAAATGTCGGGCTGGAGTATGTGCCGAATTGGTTTATACTCCGTGTTCCAATTCTTGTCCTGCTTCGGTTAATGTACCTGCATATTTAGCATATACTAAAGTAGGTGATTATAAAAAAGCCATGCAGGCTCATTTAAAAAATAATCCTTTTCCTGCAGTATGTGGAAGAGTATGTCCGGCTTTTTGTGAATCAAGATGTAGAAGGAAAGATATTGATGATGCGGTAAATATTCGTGCAGTCAAACGATTTATGGCAGATAGAGTCGATGATTATTTGGCATGTTACCCGGAAAAACAAAAACCCAACGGAATGAAAGTAGCAGTTATTGGTGGTGGACCTTCAGGTCTTTCCAATGCTTATTTTTTAACCACCTTGGGATATGAAGTGACGGTATTCGAAGTTCAACCTAAAGCTGGAGGAATGTTAACCTATGCTATTCCAGCTTACCGCTTACCGAAGGAAATAGTTGAAAAAGAGATTAATTCTTTGGTGGATTACGGTATAAAAATTAAAACAAATACGCAGATTGGAAAAGATATCACACTGAATCAATTGAGGAACGAAGGTTTCAAGGCTTTTTATATTGCAGCAGGTGCCTGGGATTCTGTAATGCCTGGATTAGATAATTTAGAAGATTCACGAGTACTTAATGGTATAGAATTTCTTTCCAAATTTAACCAAAAGGAAAAAATCGATATTGGAAAGGAAGTTCTGGTTATTGGCGGTGGTAATTCTGCAATTGATGCTGCAAGGACAGCAAAAAGATTAGGTGCTGATGTTACAATTGCATATCGAAGAACAAGAGAAGAAATGCCCGCAGATGAAGCTGAAATCAATGAAGCTGAAAGAGAAGGTGTAAATATAAACCTTCTACAAAATATTAAATCGATAAAATCTCATCAAGATTTTCTAGAAGTTGAATTAATCAATATGAGATTGGGCGAATACGATGCATCTGGAAGACGTCGACCTATCGAAATTAAAGGATCATCTTTTGTGAAAAAAATCGACTGTTTAATTTTGTCGATTGGACAAAAACCAATTATATGCGATTTGGTAGATGGAGAAAATATTCTAACGAATCGAAATAATACAATTCCTACAATCAATGGTAAAACCAATAGTAAAGATATTTTTGCTGGCGGTGATGTGGCATTAGGCCCGGCAACGGTTGTAGAGGCTATTGGAGAAGCGCAAAATGCAGCAGAAGCAATCGATTTTTATTTAACCGGAAAGCAAAGGATTTACCCTTGGAGAGTGGAAGATCCAGTAGATGTAGAGTTTGATCCTGAAGCGGAGCCAGTGGAATATCTACGTTCAAAGGATTGCCTTATTCCCGCAAAAGAAAGAGGAATTTACAACGAGGTAGAAAAAACCTGGAACAAGGAAACAACCTGTCGGGAAAGCAGTAGATGTTTACGTTGTGAATACCGAGAGGATTAAAATCGTAAGAAAGGATTGAAATAAAATCACTATGAAAGAGGTAAAAATAAAAAAGGAGGAAAAGGTGATGTCCTTGGTCCAAATCACAATCAATGATAAAAAAATAATGGTAGAGGCGGGAACCACCATTCTAGATGCTGCAAAAAAAGCAGGAATAAGGATTCCGACTCTTTGTGCAATGCCTGAGATAAACCATTATCCCGGATCTTGTCGGATGTGTGTGGTAGAAATAGAAGGATTGCCGACCTTAGCTGCATCTTGTGTATACCCTGTAAGAGAAGGTTTAGTTATTCATACCCATAGCGAGAGAGTTATTAAGACTCGAAAAACTATATTAAACTTATTGTTAAATCGTCATCCCCTGGATTGCATGACCTGTGAAAAGAATGGTCATTGTGATTTACAGGATTTAGCATATGAACTTGGAATAAAAGAATCGAGGTTCGGTAGAAATGATAAAGAATTGCCTTTGGATGATAGCAATCCCTTTATATTAAGGGATTTAAATAAATGTATTTTATGTCGTCGTTGTGTTGAAGTTTGTAATGAAATACAACAGTCTAAAGCGATTGGTGTAGGTTTTCGTGGTACAAATACGAAAATAATTGCAGGCTTGGGAGATAAATTGGGGCATGAGACAAAAATGACCATTGACTCAAAGGATAATCCTGATTATTCCCAATGTGTATCATGTGGTCAATGTGTGGCGGTCTGCCCGGTTGGTGCACTTATCGATAAATCAGCACAAGGAAAGGGTAGAGTCTGGGAATTCGAGAAAGTCCAAACAACATGTAACTATTGTGGATGTGGATGCAATTTTGATTTTAATGTAAAAGAAGGGAAAGTGATTAAGGTAACCTCCAATTCTGATAGTGTAGTCAATGGCCTTAACCTTTGCGTAAAAGGGCGATTTGGATATGATTATATTCATAGAGAAGATCGTTTAACAACTCCCTTGATAAGGAAAAATGGAAAATTAGAAAAAGCCACCTGGGAAGAAGCGCTTAATTTAATCAGTGATAAATTTGGTCAAATAAAAAAAGAATATGGAAGTGATAGCCTGGCGGTCCTTTCTTCAGCTAAGTGTACAAATGAAGAAAATTATCTCTTGATGAAATTCGGAAGAGCTGTTTTAGGAACGAATAATGTAGACCATTGTGCTCGGCTATGTCATTCAGCGACTGTAGCTGGATTGGCTCAAGCTTTTGGTAGCGGAGCAATGACTAATTCAATTAAAGAAATTGCCAATGCTTCGGCAATATATTTGACTGGTTCGAATACAACCGAGAACCACCCGATTATTGCATTAGAAATTAAAAAAGCAGTGACAAAAAATGGCGCAAAATTAATTGTTGCTGATCCACGCGAAATCGAATTAACCAAATATGCCACTCTGTGGTTGAGACAACGCCCTGGTACTGATGTGGCGCTCTTTAATGGCCTTATGAATGTCATTATTTCCGAAGGTTTGGAAGATAAGGAATTTATTGACGAGAGAACCGAAGGTTACGAAGAGATGAAAAAAACTGTACTTAAATATACTCCGGATATTGTCGAAAAAATAACGGGTGTTCCGGCAGAAGACATTCGGAAAGCTGCGAGAATTTATGCCTCGTCTCCAAATGTATCTCTTATTTATTCAATGGGTATTACCCAGCATACAACCGGAACGGATAACGTTTTATCTACTGCCAATATTTCAATGATTACAGGCAATGTGGGTAAGGAGAGTAGCGGAGTTAATCCTTTACGTGGGCAAAGCAACGTACAGGGAGCATGTGATTTGGGAGCTTTGCCTAATGTTTATTCTGGTTACCAAAAAGTTGTTGATCCTCAGGTTCAGGAGAAATTTTCTAAAGCATGGGGTGCTGAATTATCAAATAAAGTAGGATTAACCGTAGTTGAAATTTTAAATGCTGCTTATGATGGAAAGATTAAAGGCATATTTGTTATGGCGGAAAATCCTGCAATGTCTGATCCGGACCTTAACCATGCCCGGAAAGCATTAAAGAAAACAGAATTTTTAGTTGTTTCAGATGTCTTTATGACTGAAACAGCAGAATTAGCTGATGTCGTATTACCGGGTGTTACAATTGCAGAAAAAAACGGAACTTTAACTAACACCGAAAGAAGAGTACAAAGAATAAGAAAAGCAATAGAACCGGTAGGAGAAGCAAAACCGGAATGGCAGATTATCAGTGAATTAGCCCAAAAGATGGGATATGATATGCACTATAATGACCCATCAGAAATAATGGAAGAAATTGCCAAACTTACTCCCATCTATGGAGGTATGTTCTACAATCGATTAGATAATGGCGGACTACAATGGCCTTGTCTTGACGCGAATCATCCGGGTACCAAGTATTTACATAAAGGCAAATTCAGCAGGGGAAAAGGGAAATTCTCAGCAGTAGAGTTTAAAGAAGCAGCAGAATTACCAGATGAGGAATTCCCGTTTATCTTTACTACCGGAAGAGTGTTGTATCATTTCCATACAGGTACTATCAGCCGGCGGTCTCAAGGATTAGATAAAATTTACCCTGAAGCATTGGTTGAGATGAACCCTGAAGATGTAAATCGATTACAGGTAAAAGATGGTGAAAAGGTGGAAGTTTCTTCCCGAAGAGGAAAGATTACCGCTAGAGTCAGAGCTACAGAAAAATCCGGACAAGGAGTTGTCTTTATGAGTTTTCATTTCCATGAAGCGGCTGCCAATTTACTGACAAATGCTGCTCTTGATCCGGTATCAAAGATTCCCGAATATAAAGTATGTGCAGTTAGTGTTAAAAAAGCATAATATAAATTAATAATTAAAAAGGAGAATAAAATGGATTCAAAAAATGAAGAAAAAAGTAATCTTAGATATACAATTCAAGGTTTTCTTGCACCGGGAGGAATAGCAAAAAGCATGATTGGTGTAGGCAAAGCTAAAGTTGGCCTTTCAGTAATGAGAATGATTATTCTAGGAATATTAGCCGGAGCATTTATCGGTTTTGGTTCTGAATTGGCAACCATCACTACTTACGATACGGCTAAGTATCTTGGTGTTGGTGTTACTAAAGTTATCTTTGGAAGTGTTTTTTCGGTAGGATTGATGTTAGTCATTATTGCAGGTGCAGAACTTTTTACCGGGAATAATCTGATCATTATAAGGGTATTGGCTGGAGAAGGTAAGATAAGTAAAGTATTTAATGCCTGGTTCTGGGTTTATTTAGCTAATTTTATTGGTTCTCTTCTATTAGTTTGGATGATGTATGCATCAGGACTTTGGAAAACGGGAAATCTTGCAGTAGGAGCAAAAGCTTTAGCTATTGCCAATGGAAAAGTGAATCTTTCATGGGGAGAGGCTTTTGCAAGGGGAATCGGTTGTAACTGGCTGGTTTGTTTAGCAGTATGGATGTCAGTTGCTTCTCGGGATATTATCGGAAAGATTTTTGGTATTTTCTTCCCGATCATGGCTTTTGTAGCCAGCGGATTTGAGCATTGTGTGGCAAATATGTATTTTATTCCCATGGGATTGTTGATGAAAGGAAATGCTTCTGTAGTTGCTGCAGCTGGATTGGCTGATAAAATAGGAAATTTATCTATACAAGGAATGTTCTTCAATAATCTAATCCCGGTTACTCTAGGCAACATTGTCGGTGGGTCGATTTGCGTTGCCACGGTTTATTGGCTGGTTTATTTAAAAAAGGATTAATCATTAAAATTACAAAATACAATTCGAAAAACAATAGGAATAAGAGGGGTCATTTAGCCATTATGACCCCTCTTTTAAATCTTACTAAGAAATAAATAAGGAGTGTTCTGAAGTTTTAAAAAACTTATTGTGTTTAGCATTTACTTCTATTTTTAAATAAAAAAAAACAGAATTAATAGGCTTTCATTATTGAATAAAGTAAAATGATGATTTATTTTCTGTTTTTTGAAATATTAATTTTCATGTTTGAATAACTACTATGCAAAAAATAGATATATTTTTTAAATACAAAATGATATGATATGGTATTATGAAAAGAAAAATGATTAAAAAAAATGCTACCATAAAAGCAATAATATTAGCAGGTGGAAAAAGCAGTAGAATTGGACAAAATAAAGATAAAGCACAAATTAAATTATTAAATAAATCCTTGATTGAATGGATTATCTCAAAACTTATTTCTATGGATAGTTTGTCCAAAAAAGATATTATTATAGTCGGACCAAAAGAAAAATATCCACAATATGAGCAAGTAGTGGAAGATATATTTCCCGAAAAAGGTCCTTTGGGCGGGATATTTTCAGGCTTATCTGTTTCAAGTTCTCAGTATAATCTGGTGCTGGGTTGTGATATGCCACTTTTGAATGTAGAATTCCTTCAATATATGAGAGAAAAAATTGATTCAAATGATATTATTATTCCACGATATAATGGAACTTATATAGAACCATTGTGTGCGATTTATAGTAAGAAATGCCTGAAAGTAATGGAAAAAAATATAAAAGCTAATATTTTATCGGTCCGGAAAATATTTTCTCATTTAATGGTAAAATTTATCAATGATAATGAAATTCAAAGATTTGATCCCGAATATTGCTCTTTTTTTAATGTAAATTTTAAAAGTGATTTTAAAAAAGCAGAAAAAATATTAAGGGAAAAGGATTCGATTATCTATGCAAGTAAAAAAAGGTATTAAAATAAAACTAACTAAAATTGATAAAGGAGAAAAAGAAGAAATTTCTGATTTAGTCGCTCGCGAAGTGTCTTTCTCGATTTTATTGAATGAAAAAAAAATTGCTACACTTCAATGCACACCTGATAATTATAAATGCTTAGGGATAGGATTTTTATATTCATCAGGTTTTATCCACGAAAAAAAAGATATTTTATCAATAAAAATAGATAATAAAAATGCTTTAATGGATTTAAAAATGAAAGATTTTACTGGTACTCATAATGGTTCTACGAAAGACTTCTTGCAAGTAGGGATTTATAAAATAGAAAAAAGAAAAAATAAATTGCGATTAAAGGATTTTTCTTTACATATTAAGAAAAATCAAGTATTTGAATTGATGATAAAAATGCAACAAAAAGCCAATGTTTTTCAGCTAACCGGATGCACCCACAGCTGTGCCCTTGCAAATAAAAATGGAATTATCCTATTTGATGAAGATATTAGTCGATATAATACAATCGATAAAATAATCGGGAAAGCCTTCCTGGAAAATAGGGATACCTCAGATAAAATAATTTTTACTTCTTGTCGTCTCACCTCAGGAGTTTTAAGCAAAATAATTTCCACAAAGATACCTATAGTAATTTCTCGTTCTGCTGCCACAGATGAAGCTGTTAAACTAGCAAAACAGTTCGGGGTTACCCTGGTGGGCTTTGTTCGGGGAGAAAAAATGAATATTTATTCACATCCGGAAAGAATAGATTTGTAAATGAAAGCAGGGAAATAAAAATGTCAGGAAATGAAATAATTTTAGCTATAGATCCAGGAGTTAAAAAGTGCGGTTATGCTGTAATGGATGCAGAGTTGAAACTCCATTTAAAAAAAGTTGTACCGACAAAAGATTTAATTGAAGAAATTAAAGAAATTTCTCATGCTTTCAGTATAAACAAAGTAGTATTGGGAGATGGAACCAATTGTAAATCTATTGAAGCGTTAATAAAAGACAAATTTCCGCAGTATGACATTAAAAAGGTAAACGAAAAATTTAGTACATTAGAAGCGAGAAAAAAATATTTCAAATTCAATCCGCCTAAAGGAATTTTAAAAATCATTCCATTGTCATTGAGAGTACCGCCATGTCATTATGATGACTTTGTAGCAATTCTTCTCGCAGAAAAATACTTTAAAAACAAAAAATGACAATTGATAAAACTATATTGTAAAAATAAAGTGAACCTCCATGAACCTCCTAAATAGCAATAGTCCTTACCTCTGTTTACACTTATCATTACAAGGATAGATTATTAAAATAAATTTTTCGTTGATATATTTTCACTTTTTAGTCTAACAGCTGAGAAGCATCTTTTCGGGACAGAATATCGTTTTTATGATATAATTTATTCGTTATTTGCCAAAAAAATAATGATATGTATTTACGGAGGAAAATAAATTGACAAAAGTAAAGGTATTTGCCAACATATTGAAGGCTAACGATACCCTGGCACAAAAGAATAAGAAGTTATTTCGATCCAATGGAGTCTATACCATTAATCTGATGAGTTCACCCGGTTCAGGAAAAACTACGCTTTTAGAGAGAACAATAGCTGCTCTAAAGGATGATGTAAAAATCGCAGTACTGGAAGGTGATTTGCAGACTGCCAATGATGCAAATAGAATTAAAAAATTTAATATTCCGGTCACCCAGATTAATACTGATGGTGCTTGTCATTTGGATGCAAATATGATTGATAATGCCTTGGATTTCTACGATTTTAGTAGCCTGGAATTATTCGTTATAGAAAATGTAGGAAATCTGGTATGCCCGGCAGGATTTGATTTAGGTGAGGATGACAGGGTTGTCATGGTAAGTACGCCTGAGGGTGATGATAAACCGATCAAATATCCGGTCATGTTTCGCAAAGCTGCAGTATTGATAATTAATAAAATTGATATGTTATCCTTTACAAATTTCGATGTATCCAAAGTTAAAAAAGATGCTATAAAAATCAAACCGGATATAAAAATATTTGAAATGTCCTGTAAAACAGGAGAGGGAATGGATGATTGGTACAAATGGTTGCGCGAACAAGTGAAAAAAAAGTCCAATAAATAAGGTTAATTGATAAATTTATAAAAATAAGGTCAAAATTTGAGAAAATAGTGATTTAGATTCATTTTCAACAAATTATTTATATTGTTTTAAATTGATAGTTCTAAATTGTAAGAAAGCTGTTTTAGATGAAACTTAGAAAGAATATTATTATAAAAGGCATTGTACAGGGAGTCGGTTTCCGGCCTTTTATCCACAAACTTGTTAGCGTCTATGAATTGTTTGGTTGGGTGCTTAATTCGGACCAGGGTGTTGAGATCGATATTGAAGGGGAAGAAACTGATTTAAACAGATTTATCGTAGATATTCGAAAAAAACTTCCTCCTCTTGCAAAGATAGAAGAAATGAAGATTGTAGATTTGCATCCGGAAGGATATACTGAATTTTCCATCAGAAAGAGTATTACAAAAAAGGCAAACAATTTTGTACTGGTTTCCCCTGATATAAGTATATGCCCTGATTGCCTGGAAGAGCTCTTCAATCCAAAGAATAGACGATTTCGTTACCCCTTCATCAATTGCACGAACTGTGGGCCGCGTTTTACGATTATAAAAGATATTCCATACGATCGTCCTAAAACCACAATGAACTTTTTTAAAATGTGCCCGATTTGCCGGGAAGAATACGAAAATATTGAAGATAGAAGATATCATGCCCAACCAAATGCGTGTAGGATTTGCGGTCCGGAAGTCTCTCTTGTGATTAACGGTAAGGAGACGGAAAAAATAGATGCGGTGAGAGAATCTGTTGCACTCTTAAAAAAAGGCAAAATAGGTGCCATAAAAGGATTGGGAGGTTTTCACCTGGCATGCGATGCGACCAATGATGCAGCAGTTAAACGATTAAGAACACTAAAGAGAAGAAAATCAAAACCCTTTGCTCTCATGTCTCCCGATTTGATAACTATTGAACAATATTGCAGAATTGAAAAAGAAGAGAAAAACTGGTTATTAGATCGTTCCCGACCTATTGTGCTTTTGAAAAAAAAGAAAAACCAATTTATTTCTACATCCGTAGCTCCAAACAATAATTACTTGGGTGTCATGCTGCCTTATACTCCACTTCATTATCTATTGATAAGAGATAATTTTCTTGCCTTGGTTATGACTAGTGGGAATATCAGTGAAGAACCGATTATTGGAGACAACAAAGAAGCCTTAGAGAGATTGGGAAACATTGCTGATTTTTTTCTGCTTTACAATAGAGATATATTTAATCGCTGTGATGATTCGGTGGTAAAAAAGTTTGGAAATGGTCCGGTCTTTTTTCGTAGGTCAAGAGGATATGTTCCCTATCCGCTAACGGTCAAATTGAATTTAAAGGAAGTATTGGCATTGGGTGGAGAACTAAAAAATACAATTAGTTTTTCAAAAAATAGTTATGTTTTTTTAAGTCAGTATTTAGGGGATTTAAAGAGCGTAGAGGCACTGGATTATTTGAAAAAATCCGTTACGAATCTCAAAAATATCTTCAGAATTAATCCTGAAATTATTGCCTGTGATCTTCATCCTGATTACCTTTCTACAAGACTTGCTGAAGAGATAAGTGCTGATGCAGGGTTAAAGATAAAGAGAGTACAACACCACCATGCACATATTGCCAGCTGTATGGCGGAGAATGATTTAAATGATAAAGTTATTGGGATAGCGTTTGACGGAACAGGCTATGGTGACGATGGGAATATTTGGGGAGGAGAATTTTTAGTGAGTGATTTTGAAGGCTATAGCCGGATTGGGCATCTAAAAAATATGCCATTACCGGGAGGAGACAAGGCAATTAATGAGCCCTGGAGAATGGCCTTTAGTTACTTATATTCAATTTTTAGCGAGGAAATTGATTTATTGGAAATTGATTTTATAAAACGGATACGAAAAAATAATGGTAAAATAATACCAGTGATCAAAAAAATGATTGACCAAAAAATAAATTCACCGCTGACCTCAAGTTGTGGGCGTTTGTTTGACGCAGTTTCTTCTTTAATTGGTGTAAGGGATGGTATTGATTATGAAGGACAAGCAGCCATGGAATTGGAATATCTTTGCCTGTCCGGAATTTCGGAAAGTTATCCTTTTGTCACTAATAAGAAGAATGGAAAATATATAATCGATGCAAAAAATATTTTTTTAGGAATAATTGAAGACCTTAAAAAAGGAATAAATAAAAGAATTATCGCGACGAGATTCCATAATACCGTTGCTGAATTTACTCTACACCTTTGCATGAGAATTCGGGAAGATTTTAATATAAATAAAGTTGTTCTTAGCGGCGGTGTCTTTCAAAATAAATATCTTACAGAAAAGTTGAAAAAAATACTAGAAAATAAAGGATTTAAAGCCTATATTCATAGAAAAGTGCCCCCTAATGATGGAGGGATATCCTTGGGGCAGGCAGTTATTGCAGGCCAAAAATAGTGCGTGGGGAAATCAGTATATAGTATCGAGTATATAGTCCGGAGAAGATGTAGGCAATAATTGTGAAGAACTAGCGTTTAGCGTGGAGCGGATAGGAATACGCGGGTGGAATTGCGGGTTAAACATTCGGTCTTCGATCTGAAAACTAAAAACTAAAAACTCTCAACTTGCACCTTGTAATTTGAAACTAGTCACCGAAAACTGTGAACCGGAAACTGGAAACTATTCCATCTCCGTAGGACAGGCGTCTCGCCTGTCTAGTTGGAGAACTTGAGATTGCTTTGTCGCTATGCTTCTCAATGAAAGGGAAATGTTGCAGGTTAAAGGTTACAAGTTTTGAAGTCATGTTGAGATTTACAAGTTTCAAGTTAAGAAAATACAAGAGTATCGGATAGGAATAGATTTGGGATGGAAACACCGGGAAATTGGAATTTGGTATTTTGTATAAAGTTAAGATCTGGGGATAATAATAGGGAAAAATCAATTAACCAGTTGTATATTCTTTTTTAAAATACTGAAAACCGGAAATTGTCAACTGAAAACCTGAAATAAAAGAGTCGATGAATTGGGAAATAAGAAAATCAGTCAATACGTGAATCAAAATTTAAATAAGTCATTGTAATCAGTAATGAGCAAAATATTCACTAGTCAAGAAGTGAGCATGAGTTGCTGGAATGTTTGTTAGCTGGTTAAATAAATTGAATGGATTATGGAAACAGAGGAGCTATGAATGACTGCTATGCATATAAATTATCTAATATCTTTCAATTTGTATTTTGTAACAGGCTAACTTAACTAACCAAATAACAAGCTAACTAAGGAGAGTGTAATAAATGTGTTTAGCAATACCGGGTAAGGTTAAAAAAATATTTAAGGATAATACCGCTGAGATTGAAATTGGTGGTATCCTGAAATCAATAAGTTTGGATTTAATTCCCAGTGTAAAGTTGGGAGACTATGTGTTGATTCATGCTGGTTTTGCCATTGAAATCATCAATGAAAAACAGGCGGAAAGTATTTTTCATGCATGGGAGGGAAAGATAGATTGAAATATATCGATGAATACAGAAATGAAGAAATAGCATGTAGAATCATCCAAAAAATCAAGAATATTTCCAAAAAATCGGTAAATCTAATGGAAGTATGCGGAACCCATACGGTTTCGATATTTCGAAATGGCATTAGAAATATTCTACCTGATAATATTCATCTTCTTTCTGGTCCGGGTTGCCCGGTCTGTGTCACACCTATTCACAACATTGATAAAATTGTGGCATTTTCACGGGAAAAGGATTTTATTGTCACCACATTTGGAGATATGATCAGGGTGCCGGGCTCGACTTCATCGCTGGAAAAAGAGAAAGCGGACGGAGCAGATATTCGAATGGTCTATTCTGCACTCGATGCTCTAAATATTGCACACAATAATCCAAAAAAAAATATTGTATTTATGGGAGCAGGTTTTGAAACGACATCTCCAACCATTGCCAGTACGGTTTTAATGGCTCAAAAAGAAAAACTTAATAATTTTTCAGTGCTAAGCGTCGCAAAGATTATGCCACCGGCTATGCAAGCTTTAATGGAGGGAAACGTAAATATTGATGGATTTATTTGCCCTGGTCATGTGAGTGCTATTATTGGGAGCAAGCCTTATAATTTTATTGCGGAAGAATTTAATACACCATGTGTGATTTGCGGGTTTGAGCCCTTGGACATTCTTCATGGAATTTACATGCTCCTTGAACAATTAGAAAAAGGAAAAGCCGAGGTTGAAATTCAATATAAGCGCGCTGTAAAACCACAAGGAAATAAAATTGCACAACAAAAACTCAACCAAGTATTTTATAAAATAGATTCAAATTGGAGAGGAATTGGAGTTATAAAAAAAAGTGGTTTAGACTTAAGACCAGAGTTTCAGCAATTTAATGCAAATAGATTTAATATTAGTGTAGAAAAATCGAGAGAAAATCCGGGATGCAGATGTGGAGAAGTGTTAAAAGGATTGATTGATCCAACAGAATGTCCTCTCTTTGGAAAAGTTTGTACCCCTGAGAATCCAAAAGGAGCATGCATGGTGTCCAGTGAAGGTACTTGTGCAGCTTATTATAAATATAGTCGTGAATAGTGAATAGTGAATAGTGAATAGTGAAGATGAGAGATGGAATTACGGAAATACTGGTTAAATGGTTAGATGGTTAAAAAACGAAATACGAAAAACCAAAAACGAATATTCCAGTACACCGTAGGACAGGCGTCTTGTCTGTCACTTTGTGAACTTGGGATTTGCAGTAAAGCAATGGCGAAAGAGGCACCAGTTATTAGTATTTTATGAAGATACGGGAAATACGAGCGCATAGTTATGGATGTGAGCTGGCATTGTAATCATATTAGCGGGTAGAAAAAGATATAAGAATATTTATTACATAGTTCACTGGTTGGTTAGTTCAACAATTTGCTGATTCAACCATCATTTAATATATTAATGGATAAATCATTTTTTTTGGTATATTCATCTAGTCAAGATATGGGCAGAAATTATAGGAAAATAATAATTTTGTTTATTGGAAATTAGTTTATCAAATAATTCATGGTACTATTGATTCATCAATTCAAAAATTGTTAATTTCATTAAGTGTTCACCGGATGATTAAATTATGACTCATATGGGCTCTAAATAAAAAACTAGCCATGAAAGGAAAGTAAATGGAAGAAGAAAAAATACTGTTAAGTCATGGAAGCGGAGGAAAGTTATCCTATCAATTGATAAGAGACTTATTCCTGTCAAATTTTGAAAATAATTTTTTAAATAGGCTTGATGATGGAGCGATATTAAAATTTAAAGATTTAAATATTGCCTATTCAACTGATTCCTATACTGTCGATCCTCTTTTTTTTCAGGGTGGAAATATTGGAGATTTAGCAGTTCATGGTACCGTTAATGACCTGGCTATGTGCGGAGCCTGTCCCCTATACCTTACCTGTGCTTTTATTATCGAAGAGGGATTACCGAAAAAAATATTAGAGAAAATTGTATTCAGCATGAAAGAGGCTTCAGAAAATGCCGGAGTGAAAATAGTTACCGGTGATACAAAGGTGGTTAACAAAGGAGCAGCAGACAAAATATTTATCAATACTTCTGGAA
>Ga0272441_10003046_pt1 | contig 32779 bp, 14 predicted proteins | sample SSMProp6N_FD_193582 | JGI IMG/M metagenome (GOLD analysis project Ga0272441, IMG submission 193582) | Marine sediment archaeal communities from Little Sippewissett salt marsh, Falmouth, MA, United States - SSM-Prop-6N | ecosystem: Environmental > Aquatic > Marine > Wetlands > Sediment ... | reverse complement strand
TGCTCACGTACTTCGAGAACCCCGAGAACGCAAGCCGGTGGCCTTCTGCCACGTGAACTTCATACCCCATTTGCCCAAAACGACGGATTGCATGCAAAGCGGCCATCTCAAACAGACCCGTGACCAGCACTCTCATATGACTCTCCTGTTTATGAAACAGGTTCGCTCAATATCTCCTGAATTTGAGATATCGCGAGCCCCCGTAATTCACATCTTCACCCGTGGATCGGCCAAGGATACTGAGCATCGAGAGTTCGAGCAAGGGATACGAACGGGTGGCAGAAAGGAAGGGGGCCGGCAGTGTAGCCGACCCCATGCTGATAGAGGCTACTCAGCCACTCGGTGAAGAACCGCGATCATTCCGCGCTTCAGCTCACCAAGACTGGCGCCGCCGTGAATGTTCTCTTCGATTATTCGCTCGAGCGCTACCCGAGCCTTGCCCTGACGAACCGCCCGATTATAGTCATCAATTCGTTGCGTATCGATCAGCGCGCGCTCGTAGCGCCCCCTTGCCAATTCTTCTGTATGATAGAGAGGAAGCATGTACCCTCCTTAACGAAGTCCCTTGATCAAAGCCGCTCAACCCTCTCATCCCCGGTGGCACTCGAATGGGAGGTTGTCCTCACCGACGCCCCTGTGTCTTCCATTGGATCCTCCTTGCTCGGCGATACCTCACCGGTTTCATCCTCGTCTCTCTACGGTGTTCGATGACGCATAGGTATTTGCAGAACCTTGTTCATCGAGCACCATTAATAAGTAGCGCTTAGACAACTCCTGGTTCACTGCTAGACAGATTGACGTGTGTGATTGCGAAGCCTGAGCTTCGGCTTCTCTAATTCGACGATTCTAAACCGGCCCTAGATGCCCGACCCCTCAACGAGAGCCGCCAATGGTTGCCAGATGGATGACGTCACGATACGCAAACACTCATACGGGGACGAGTGGGAAATCAGCAGTATAGCGTCCAATCTCTTGGAGTCAAGTGCTTAACAAGAGCCGTTGATAATCCACCTGAAACGGGCAGGTAGAAAGCGAGGTGCCTGAGAGCACGCGGTCCGGCAATCACGGGTAGAACATCGCTCGATCGACAGTACCAGCCGATTACTCGCCTTCGCCACCCTCATCGCGGGAGGACGGATCCAGCAGGTTCTCCAACAAGCCTGGAATCAAATCCGTTAAACCACCTGCATCCGCACCGCCAGATTCATCGCCGGGTCCATCGCCCGCCAAGTCGCCAATCACTGGAATGCCCTCAAGCAGCCCATTGCCTACATTTTCAATGACGGAACGTGCCGCGGATTCAGCCTGCTGCTGGACGGATTGAAAGCTTGCATCAATGGGGACCCCTTCGATTCCTCCGAGTCCCTGGATTCGACTGCCAAGTTCCTCGATGGTTCGATTCAACTCGCGCTCCCCAGCCATCATCAATCCTTCCCGAGCAATCTCCAGCAACGGCGCTTCCCACGCCAATCTTGGAGCATCTGACGTCCCTTCAATCGCAGCACCGAATACAATGGGGACTTCGCTGGCATATCGGTTGATTCCCTCAAGCACGCGTGCCGACGTACCGGCAGGCAGTCCGAACAGCGGATGGTCCGCGTGTGTGCCAAGCTCGAGATCCTCCAGCAAGAACGACGTGGACCCCGAAGCCAGCTCGCCCTCCAACCGCAGGGAGCCTGACACTGAAGCAAGCCCGGCATTCACTTGCACAGGCAGGGTCGTGGCGTAGAAGCTCGCCAAGCCTCGAAGATCGATGCGTTTCAGCGCGAACTCGTAGGTGCTCACCGTTCCGGTGTCGGACTTCGTGAATGTGGCTGAGATCTGGAAGCCAGATCCTGGGTCATCACCCCATTGCCCTCGCAGCGACAACCGAACCGGCTCGGTCCGCAACGCTGGGGGAAACGCCAAGTTCGAGATCTCGGCTTCGAGCATCGTAATTGGTGGCAACGGCCCCTCGTTGGAGACCGCTTCCTCTTCAAGAGTGATGAGAATGCGACCGATCTCCATCCTCTCGATAACAAACGATGGACGATACTTGGGGAATGCCCGCCCGCCGCTGTACGCGGCGTAGCCATCGTCACGGGGTGCCGGTGGCTCCCACTGTCCCAGATAGTCCAGCAGATGGCGCAGCAACCCGAGCCAATCCACTTCTTGCGCGTGCTGAGCCGCCCATTGCAGATAGCCGTCTGCGTTCCAACCGGACGACGGGTTATCAATATTGAGCGTGCCATCTTCTTCTCGCTTGACGTGCAATTCAACGTTCGCAATCTCCAGTGAATTAAACACAACACGCCGCGAGACAAGCGGAAGGATGCCAGCGTCGATCGTCATTTCGGGAATCACGAGAAGATTCTCGTCGGGAGTGTCGGGATCCTGAACCGTGACGTCAGATAGGGTCAGTCTTCCCGTGAACAGGTTGAACGAAGAGTCTGATGCCGCGATTTCCGAGCCCACTGCCCAAGACGCCGTCGAAGTGGCCAACGTTGCCGCAAAGAAAGGAACGACCAACGCAGCAACCAGGTAGGCAAGTGCATACAAGATGGGCAGCCCAATCAGCATCTCTCGGCGGAGGACGCGAAAGACGCCCTTCCTGCGGGGCATACCTGTGTAGCTGGCCTCGCCTCCAGCGAGCAGCCTGCGTGCTAGGCCAACGCCCCTCTTCCCCTTTAGCCATCGTGAAACCGGCCATCCAGACACCCAGCTTGCGAACGAGTCTCGATAACGCCGCACAAGGAACTTGACGAAGAAGAACACGGGAATCGCCACGAACATCGCCAGCACGAGAGCGCCAAAGAGCAGGTACCGCGGATACCCCATCGGAGCAATCACAGGCAGATGGAACAGCCATCGCCAGAACGCATCCATCCCCCGTTGTGTATCCAGCAACCATTTCCCCAATGCAAAGGACACCGGAGCCGTCGCCAGAGAGATCAGCTTGAACAAGCCCATTGAGATGAGAAAGGATCGAAACGAGCACCGAAACAGCAGCGCCAACGTTGAAGGGATCAACACATGTAAGCCCATCGGCGGCAGCCCCGCGAATACGCCCAATGCAAACGCAAGTGCTATCTGACTGGGCGAAAGATCCGATTTAAGGATCGCGAGGATCTTCTTGATCCAAGCAATGGGCGTCGGAAGAAGCATGGTTGTTGTACCCCCTCATGGAGATCACATTCTAGATCGCTAGGTCGCTACGGGGCAACACCAGCACCACAGCATTGACGGACGCAAGAATTTCAAAAGATATGCAAGCTTCACATCCGCGCAGCTGCAACCTACACTATCTAGCGGAGCAAATCTACAAGGAGCGTGATGCAGGGTGAAAAGGATGGGGATTGTCTGTTGTTTGTTGTTTGTCATGGTGGCCACATCGGCCTGGGCTCTCTCAATATGTGACTACAAGTCACCGGAAACGTCTCTCAAGGACGCTCGATTGTCCTTTGGATACCGATACTACGACGACGCGGCCACACCTGGCACAGATGTCGACTCAGGTCAGCTGACCGCGGACTATGATCAACTATACGACTCGCCGAATTATGGGTTCTCCATCTCCGGTTCGGCAGAGCTCGTGCTGACCGCGTTCATGCCCTCTGGCGGATCGGGACAGGGCGCGGCCACGTTCCGCTACTACCCAATCGAAGATTCGTGGCTGTTCGCCTTCGGAGGTCTGCAAGCATCGATGGCCACCGGTCAATTGAGGCCAGGGGTCGACGTTCGATTCGGCGGCGGCATCGGTCGCTTCTCTGACGTTACGCCGATGGCCAAAGCGATGCACATCAACGACGAGCTGATGAACATGGGCGCCATCACAGCACAGTTATCAGATGAGGTCTTGCTGGCCATTGCCAGCATCATCGGCCGCGAGATCGAGTATGAAACAGTCGTCGACTGGGTGGCCGATATCGAGCCTCTGATTGAAGCCGACGCTGGTGCGGAGCTCAGCGCTCGTGCCACGCTGACGATTGAAGAGATCATGCTGCGATCGGGCGACGAACAGCAATGCGGTTGGGCGCTGCAGGTGGGCATCGGCTATGAATTGATGGATCCATTTGGCAATCCGTCGAACCTGGTCATCGCAGGTTCGGCAGACGCGGCCTTCGCACCGAGTGCAGACGATCAATTGATGTTCCATGCCAGCTTCTCGGGGCCATTTGCGATCATGGACGAGAACACTCTGTCCGCGAGTTTGAGCTACGAGTATGCGTTGAGTGAAGACTCAACCCTGTTTGCCGACTACGTGCTACAGCGCGTGCAACCATTGGGTGGAGCAGTGAGCCTCAGTCATGCCGCTGGCTTGGCCGTTGGCTTCGACTTCGCCGGCGCCGACGTCCTATTGCAGCTCTCGATCTCCCAGAACTCTAGCGATCCAGGCTGGTCGTTGGACCTGTCTGTGTCCGCAGCGATGGATCTTCTCTAGCCTCAGAACGGCCCCTGCCCATCAAGGCAGGGGCCCCTTGTCTCAATCTCACATCCCAACTGGAAGAAGCTAGGGAGATGGCACCTCCAGCCAGATCGTTTCAATCACTAGCGAGTTTACCCACGCCGCTTTGATTGTAAGGCTCAGTTTGTACAATCCGGGAGTCACCGCCCACCAGTCACCCACCTCGCCATACGGGATCTGGCAGGCATACAGTCCGCGAACTGGATCGTAGGGAACTTCGTAAGCAGCAACCAACTCAAACGTGTCGAGGAAGCCATCGGGAACAACCCTCGCAACATCGACCCAGACGCACCCCGACTCATAAATGAGGAACTCACCAAGAGCGTCGGCCAACCGAAAGGCCACCGAAATGGGCTCATCCCTGACAAAGAGGAGCGGCCGAATGATCAGGTTCCCTTCTTCATCGTAGATACCCTCAAGCGATCGCGACAGGAACCCCCACAGCTCCAGTGAAGCTCCAGGCTCTCCCGTCAATGGCGCATTGTCCACCCCAATCCCTGATGCGCCTTCTGGAATCTCCGCCTGCAGTGCAGGAATGACCCGGTAAGGGATGGACACCTCGGCTGTGTTCCCAGCCAGGTCCGTGGAGCTGACGATGAATGTGAATGGGCCAATTCGAGACGTATCGAGATAGGCTCCGCTCGCCATTGTCCCAACGGCAGAGAGCACATCGGTCACGTTATCGAACGTTTCCCAATCCACGAGGACAAGGCTGTTTAGAATGTACGCCCCGTAGAATGTTGGTACATTGAGGTGAATGATTGGGCACGAGAGATCGGTACGCCATTCCGCAACTATCGGCTCCGAGATGTTCTCCGCGATGTCCCTCGCTTCCACTTCGAACAAGTGATCGCCGTCAAATGGACGACCGAGCTCCGCCGATGTATCCGTGCTCCACTCTGACCAAGCTCCACCATCAAGTCGATACCTGTACTCAATCTCGTCTACGGCGGTGAAGTCATCCGTTCCCGTCCATTCCAGACGTGGGGCGGGATCATTGTTGATCGGCTCGGGCACCAGCGTAAACGCTACGTCTGGTGGTTCGACATCGTGAATCACCGAGACGGTGAATGTGCATGTGCCGTTACCGTCGTCATCCTCGATGGTCACAGTAGCATCGTAGGCCGTTTCGCCGGGGGGAGCAGACAGATACGTATGGTCAGGCAACATGAAAGTCTGAGTCGCGTCATCCACACTGACAGGGTCTACGATTCCGTCTCCCCAATCGATCTCGCCGAGCCACGGCGCATCGTCGCCAGGATCCTCAAATGACCCTGAGAGCCCGTGCAGCACATCATCATAGTACACGGTGCGCTCATCCGGACATACAAGGTTTCGAGGGACGACATTGACGATGGTCAGTTCCGCCGTGTCGTGGGCAAGCCACCCATCTTCGTCCATCACACGAAGCCTGATGTCATAACTCGCGTCGGCGCACACTCCGAAGGCACACAGAACCGCCCACGGCACCTCCGGTGTGTCTCCCTCGATGCCGTCATCGTAGTCTTCGTCACCGTCCAGGTCCCAGTAGAAGAAGAGAACGTCGAGATCCGCATCGGATGAGCCCGAGCCATCAAGCTCCAAAGCATCGCCTTCATCGATAAGATACGGTCCATTGGCATCTGCGACAGGTGCCGTGTTGCTTACAGTGACGGAAGCAACCGATATGTCTGTCCCGCCGTCATCGTCGCTTACCAAGACAGCGATGAGGTACGTTCCTTCATCATCAATCCCTAGGCTGACCAGAGTGGCCCATGGAATCGTCGGATTCGATCCCGTCGTATCGTCAAAGGCCCCATCATCGTCGAGATCCCAGGCATACGACAGCACGTCAACCGGACTCGGATCGCCAGAACCAGATGCATCCAACGTGAGAGGGTCGCCCTCGTTGATGGCATAAGGGCCGCCAGCATCGGCTGTTGGAGCGGTATTGGAGATTGTGAGCAGTACCGTGTCGGTACTCCATCCACCATCATCGTCTGTGACCTGCACTTCCAGCGTGTATGTCCCATCATCATCAATCCCTAGGCTAACCAGAGTGGCCCACGGAATCGTCGGGTTCGATCCCGTCGCATCGTCATGAAAGCCATCATCGTCCAGATCCCAAGCGTAGGAGAGCGTGTCCGCAGAACTGGGATCGACCGATACGGATGCATCTAGCGTAAGAGGGTCGCCCTCGCTGATGGCATAAGGGCCGCCAGCATCGGCTGTTGGGGCGGTATTGGAGATTGTGAGCGCCGCCGTGTCAGTACTCCATCCACCGTCATCGTCCGTGACCTGCACTTCCAACGTGTATGCCCCATCATCGTTGACGTCGAGACCATCCAATGCAGCCCAGGGGATAGACAGTGTTGACCCGATCGCATCGTCGAACAGGCCGTCATCGTCCAGATCCCAAGCGTAGGAGAGCGTGTCCGCAGAACTGGGATCCGTGCTCCCCGATGCATCGATGCCGAGGTCGTCGCCTTCACTGATCGAATACGGACCTCCCGCGTCGGACGTCGGCGCAGTGTTGGAGATCGTGAGCAGTACTGTGTCGGTGCTTGATCCACTGTCGTCGTCGATAACTAACACTTCCAATGTATAGATGCCGTCGTCGTTGACAGCAAGGCTGTCGAGCGTTGCCCAGGGGACTGTGGGTGTGCTTCCTGTTGCATCGTCGGACACGCCGTCATCGTCCAGATCCCAGAAATACTGGAGAGCGTCTGCAGAGCTGGGATCTGCAGAGGCAGACGCGTCGAGTGATAAATCATCGCCCTCGCTCATCGAATACGGGCCACCAGCATCAGGCGTCGGCGGTGTGTTAGAGATCGTGAGCGACGCCGTGTCAGTACTCCATCCGCCATCATCGTCAGTGACTTTCACTTCCAGTGTGTAGATGCCGTCGTCATTGACAGAAAGGCTGTCCAGCATTGCCCATGCAACCAGAGGCGTAGCGCCAGCCGCATCGTCGAACAGGCCATCATCGTCAAGATCCCAAGCGTAGGAGAGCGTATCCGCAGAACTGGGATCTGCAGAGACAGACGCGTCGAGTGACAAGTCATCGCCCTCGCTCATCGAATACGGGCCACCAGCATCAGGCGCCGGCGGTGTGTTAGAGATCGTGAGCGACGCCGTGTCAGTACTCCATCCACCGTCGTCGTCGGTCACTCGTACTGCCAATGAGTAGCTGCCGTCATCATTGACGGCAAGACCATCGAGCGTGGCCCAGGGAATCAAAGGAGTGCCACCTACCGCATCGTCAAACAGACCGTCATCGTCCAGATCCCAAGCGTAAGAGAGTGTGTCTGCTGGACTGGGATCGCTGCTTCCTGACGCATCAAGCTGGAGATCATCGCCCTCACTGATTGTATACAGACCGCCAGCATCGGCTGATGGCGCAGTATTCGTAACAGTGAGGGAAACGCTCACAATGTCCTCTCCACCATCGTCATCAGCGACACGGAAGTTCAACGAGTAGCTGCCGTCGTCATCTATGCCATGGGCCACTAACGTCAACCACGGCACCGTGGGAATGGCACCTCCGGCTCCATCACTAAAGTCGAGATCGCCGTCAAGATCCCATGCATAGGATAGGGAGTCCCACGGACTCGGATCTGTCCCTGACCCAGAGAGAGAGACGCTCGCCCCTTCAGCAACCGAATAGGGCCCGCCCGGATCCGCTGTCGGTGCCGTGTTCTTCACCGTGATTGTTGCAGTGTCCGTATCTATGCCGCCGTCATCGTCGGCCACTCGCAAACCAATGGTATAGCTTCCATCGTCCCCGCAACCGTACGACACCAGCTGTGCCCACGAGGCGGTTGGCGAAACGCCGCTTGCTTCGTTATACGCACCGCCGTAATTGAGATCCCACGTGTAAGTGAGCACATCGACAGAGCTTGGGTCGCTTGATCCCGAGGCATCGAACGTTCGACTGTTGCCCTCATAGACTGTGTAGGGACCATTTGCATCTGCGGAAGGTGCAGTGTTCATGATCGTGAGCGTCGCGGTGTCTATCGTGCTGGCTCCATCGTCGTCGCTGACTCGTAAAGAGAGCGTGTACGACCCATCATCATTCAGAGAGTACATTTCCAACGTCGACCATGACACCGAGAGCGAGGCCGATGCGCCATCGTCGTAGTACCCATCGCCATCGATGTCCCACGCGTACGCAAGGACATCGGCGGAGCTTGGATCGGTCGCTGACCCAGCTAGGCTGAGCGATGCGCCCTCCGTCATAGAGTAGGGCCCGCCGGCACTTGGAGTTGGCGGCACATTGGTGATGATTAGGGATGCGATGTCCACTCCTTGCCCGCCCCACGAGTCCGTGATCCGTAGGATGAGCGTGTACGTCCCGTCATCGTTGACATCGATGGATTCGAGTGTGGACCAGGGGACGGTGATGTAGGGTGAGGAACTCGATGCATCGTCGAATGAACCGTCGTTGTCCAGATCCCATTCATACAACAGGATGAGTCCCCCAACACCTGGTGAGGTGGAGCCCGACGCGTCAAGATACAGGGATGCCCCCTCGTCAATGGCATAGACGCCGTTCGTGCCTCCCGCGTGAGCGCTCGGCGAGCTTGTGATAGTTAGGGATCCGCTGTCCACATCCGTGTCAGTGGGAGAGCCCTCAAGGTACTCGATTCCCTGGAAACGGATCGTGTACGTGCCGACCCCACCGAGACCGAGGCTCTCTAGTGTTGCCCACGAAACCGTGGGGGAGGCGCCAACCGCGTCATCGAAATCTCCGTCGTCGTCCAGATCCCACTGGAACTCATAATCATGGGTCCCCGGTACCGCCTCCCACCAGGAAGTCCAGCCGTTTAGAATGAGGGACTCCCCCGCCTCAATGGAGTAGGCTCCAACACTGACTTGAACCGATGCGAAAGCTGGCAGACCACAAATCGCCAGAACGAGAACGCCGAGCAGTAGGAGCACGAATACGCGCCCCGACGCAAAGCCACCGTCGACAGAAACTTCTTTCGTACTGTATTGCATCGTCGCTCCTCCTTACTGGCTAGCGGTATCCATGTGATCGATCACAAGATCAGAATCAAGATCGATGATCGTTACAGTGACCCGTGGCTGTCGATAGCTACCATTGGCGAATGCGTAGACTACGGTATACCGAATATCATCCGCTAGACCGTCATCGTCCCAATCGCCGTTTTCGACTGAGAGCGCCTGGGAGATCTCCACTCGAGCGTCAATGAGGCCGTCACTGCCCAGATCGAATATCACGTAGTCAGCAATGTCGTCCTCACCCAAGTAGTCGCCCAGCCATAGACGATCATTCGCCTCGCCATCTTGATCTAGATCCGCAATGTACGCAGCCGGGCAACTGGCTGGATCGGACGGATCCGTTCCAACAGCAAGTTCATCGATATCCGCAAACCCATCTCCGTCGCTGTCCGTAAGAGCTCCCACGGGCGGATAGAGAATCGGAATAATGAACGAGTAGCACGGGTTCGTGTCCAAACCATCTATGTAGCCGTCGGAGTCCGAATCACGATTTGTCGGATCAAGAACATTGTTGATCACCGTCATGACGTAGTAGTCATCAATGCCGTCTCGATTCGGATCCAGATCGTAGCCGGGATCAACGCAGACCCAGTACACTTCCACGCCATCCGTCAGCCAGTCGTTATCCGTATCGTGGTCGAGCGGATTCGTCGGATTGAACGAGTAGAACGAAGACGGATTCGGCTGGTACCGCTCGTGGTAATCAATCAACCCATCATCGTCCGTATCCGGGTCACAAGGATTCGTCTCAGCGGGATGCGGTTGAGGCGCTCCGACAAGGAGGTCCTCGAAGTCGAAGTCGCTGATGAGAAAATCGAAGTTGCCGTCATGATTGAGGTCCTCAATACCGTCCCATAGCCCGTCGCCATCCGTGTCGGGATCAAGCGGATCCATACAACCACACGCCGGGTAGGTCACCGTAACAGCTCGTCCGAATAGATCCTCTGTTGGGATCCAGCTTTGCCTTGATGTAGAGAACCCTAGCTTCTCGACGCCATCGCCGACAGCATCTCCATCGGTGTCATACTGGTTGGGATCGGTCTCTCCAGCGTCCCACGAACCATCGCCATCCTCGTCCTCACCAAGTCCGTTCGGGTTCGGATGGTCACCGATTCCGCCAACGCTTCCGCACGGCGGATTGATGCATGAGCACAGTGGATTCGTGCCGGTTCCCGCCGGCGTGAAGGTGGGTCCACCACCATCGCACAGCCCATCTCCGTCGCTGTCCGCCACGACCGGATTCGTCGGGTTGGTTCCGAACACTTCCGCGGAATCGAGCAGCCCATCATCATCCGTGTCTGGATCAAATGGATCAGTCGGTATCGGGCCGCTTCCCGTCACCTCGTGGCCGTCGTTGCGGCCATCATCATCTGTGTCCCAGTCCAGCCAGTTTGTACCCAGATCGTTCTCCTCGCCATCTGTAATCCCGTCACCGTCGGAGTCTGGGTCGCAAATGCTGCACGGACAGAGGCAATTCGCATCGGCCGACTGCGGCCCGATCTCTGGGAGTACGTATCTATCCTTTTCCTGCTCTTCAAAGTCTCCCGTACCCTCAATGACCGTTGTACGGACTTCGCCAGGGAATGGCACCCACGCAAAGGGAAGCGCTACGTAAACATCTATACCGTCTGGTCGTCCGTCACTGTCAGAATCGAAACTGTTCGCGTACCCATCACGTATGTTGCTGCCAACAGCACGATACTCCCCGTTCCTTGCCAATCGGCAGCCGCAGCCTGGCGGGAACTCCTCGCTATCGGTCAAGCCGTCTCCGTCAGTATCCACCGCCAGCGGATCTGTCTGGTCCTTCGGGTCGCCACGGAACAGGCCTTGGTTCGAACCACTTAGCGCTTCTTCGCAGTCCGAGTAGCATTCGATGCATGAGCCACCAGCGTGGCCTTCGAGCGTTGGCTCTTCATCCTGTATCCGACAGGCAATAACATCGTCGGCTTCATCGCCATCTGTGTCCTTGAGGTTCGGATCTGTTCCGTATCGCTGCAGTTCTTCTCGATCAGAGAGACCGTCATTGTCCGTATCCCAATCCAGAGGAGATGTACCGATGTGAACCTCCTCGCCATCGCTTAGCCCATCTCCGTCAGAATCAGCGTCACAAATGGAATGCACGCAGGAGCAGATCGCACAGTCGCTACACGGGTATTGATCGCCGTCATGGTCGTCGAAGAGCTCGCCGTCATTGCCATCAGCAGCAGCGACGTCAGCCCATGTGTCCAGTCCGTCTCGAAGCCCGTCTCCGTCGGAGTCTGCAACATTGGCGAAGCCGTCTGATGGATCCGAGCCACAACCCGGCTCAAACTCGGTAGGATCATCCAGACCATCACCGTCTGTATCCACGGCCAGCGGATCCGTTTGGTCCCGCTGATCGCCAACGAAACTTCCCTGCTCGCTAGAACTTAGGGCCTCCTCACAATCAGATAGGCAGGCCACGCATCCCGTACCGGGATGTCCTACAAGCACTGGGAATGCAGCTTCGTCGCGGCAGCTGATGTTGCCATCGGCCGCGTCTCCATCCGTGTCATGCGCCAGCGGATCAGTTCCGTAGATCGTCACTTCCTCGAAATCGGAAAGACCATCGTCATCTGAGTCCCAATCAAGATGGTTTGTCCCAATGCCAACTTCGTTCCCGTCGTCAAGGCCATCATCGTCTGAGTCGCAATCGCACATGCTGTTCAGTGTGTCTTGCACAAAGCTCGTGCGGTTGTCGAGTTCGCCCTCGTTCGCACTCGCACGGGGTTCGTCTCCTTCCGGCTCAAGATTATCGGGAAGACCATCGCCGTCTGAGTCAGCACTGTTGGCGTATCCGTCTCGAATTCCGACGCAGCCAAGTGTGATTTCCTGGTCATCGGTAAGTCCATCGCCATCCGTGTCTACCTCAAGCGGGTCGGTATGGTTCCGGGAATCCGTCGAATAGTGCGAACCATGGAGGCCGAGCCGTGTTGCGATTTGCTCATTCCATGTAGCAACCTCTTCTCCGTCGGTGAGTGTGTCATTGTCGGAGTCTGCATCAAGCGGGTCGGTCATGAACTGGTTGACCTCTTCGAAGTCGGTCAACCCATCGTTGTCCATGTCGGTATCGAGTCCTGGCACAGTCACAGCCAGCAGCGGCCCTTCCTCCTGTACGTTGAGAGACCGGGCGGTCGGAGTCACGGAGGTACCGAACAAGCCGACTTCCTCCCCATCCCGCAGTCCGTCACCGTCTGTGTCGGGGTTGTCAAAGTCGGTCTCCCCAGCACCCTGCGATGAGCTGTTCCCTAAGTTGTCGATCTCGCACTCCCCGTTGAGACTGGCATCTTCGAATCCGTCCTGGAGTCCATCATCGTCGGAGTCCGCATCATTGACATACGGTGGTGTCTCACCGCGAACGAACCGGATGTCGTTCCCTGTACCCTCAGGACCCATTTCAATGAGGTCCGTTAGACCATCGCCATCGGTGTCTTGCAGGAAAGGGCTAGCGTGATTTCGGGAGTCGGCGTAGGGAGCATCGATGTGGATTCTGTCTCGACCCAGGGTTGGAAACGGCGTTACTATCCCAGGAAACATGTCAAAAAGCTGGGTGGAGGTTGCAACTTCATCGCCGTCAGCAACTCCGTCACCATCCGTATCCGCTGAACAAGTCAAGGTGCCATAGAGATTCTGTTCTTCACCGTCGCGAAGCCCGTCGCCATCTGTGTCCGCCGAGTCAAACGACACTTCCAGTCCAGTGAAGAAGTCAACGATCGTGGATAGGGTTTCAGCAACGCCCCCAGGACAGGGACAGGCGAGGCCCGTACCGGTTCCGCCATAGTACCCGCCAGCTAGCGCGATCTCTTCGCCATCTCCAAGGCCGTCTCCGTCCGAGTCTGGGCTGATCGGGTTCAGCCCCAGGAAGGCCTCGATCGTCATGGGGATGCCGTCACCATCGTAGTCCGAGCACGCAAGGTGTACGAGTGCTTGCGCAACGGCCGCCGAAACGTTACCAATCTCAAAGTCAGGTATTGCCGCCGCTATTGCAATAGCATCGCTTCCAATCTCACATGCCGCCCGAGTTGCGGTAAGCAGCGGGCTCATCCAGAAGGCGGGGAACCCAACGTCGGGCTGAGCTTCCGTGAAGATGAGCGCGACACTGGTACTCGGCTCATGCACGTCACTGCCGAGGTATTCGATCTTGAAGGCGTAGAACGGCCTGAGCTCAGCCTCATCGCTTGGCAACGTCACGTCGAAAGATAGACTTGCCCAATCGCCGCCAGTATCGTCGAAGCTGTAGGTTTTCTGCACTCTCTCCACAAACCCGGGCATTGTGTAAGAAGGCGTTACGCCGATCTGTCCGGTCGGCGTGTCAGTGTCACCTTCGTCGCACTCGTCCTTAACTTCGATCTCTATGGAGACTGTGTCCCCGGCTGAGACCTTTGTGCCTTCGGGATCCGTTGCAGGATACGTGTCCACCCGTGTTACGGTTGTACGTCCCTTGACACTGAGTGTTCCTGTGGAACTGCTTGACTTGAAGTCGTCCTCATCCGTAGGCGTGAAGGTGAACCGCAAGTCATGGGTAGAAGGAATTCGCGTTGCTGGAGTGTACATGAACCCCGCAGACATTTGATTATCGTCTTCATCGCACGACATGAATATACTGATCGGCCAGAATGCATCTATTAGATTACCCGCGCCACTTGTCACGTTGCCAGTCACGGTGCCTGCAGGCCGTGCATCGCCGCTTTCGTTGGTCACGTAGACGCAGATTAAGCATGTCTCGTTGACGTAGATGGGCTGGTCTAGAAAACGTACTCTGACAGACGTATCGGAGGCAGCTCCGTACGATATCTGAAAGAGCAAACAACAGCTAGCGAGAGCAAATAACGCAACCCTAAAGAGGCTGCATGATTGTCGGGGACACAGCGGCCTTTGTTTCCGGTCCGAGCGCATGAGAAGATTCCTTACTAGCATTCGCAATTTCCGTACAGTCATAGTTAGAACACCACCCCTATGTTGAACGTCAATCGTTTGAGTCCGGTGCGGGCAAAACTAACCGAAAGGCTATACGCAGCGGGTGCCGCCGTGACTGAGAATTGAGCGGAGAAGGACGTCATGCGATACACATCCTGCTGATCAGAAATCGCCACACTCATGCTTCCAGAGAATGTCCCCTGAGTGACTGAGGCCGAGAAACCGAATCCGGGAATTCCTTGTCCAGCCACGACTGTGGCAGAGCCATGCAGTTGCAGCGTCATGAGTCCAAGATCGAGGCTACATGAACTACTGAACGACGCCCCCTGGAATTGCAGTTTCGTCGATAAGCTCACACTGACACTCACTGCGTCGCACACCCTACCGGAGAAGGAGAATCCAGACACGCTGATTGGGAAAAACGAGATCGAGCCCGAGAGCTCCAGGTCAAACATGTCGAGAATCAGGGATCCACCACCGGCGATATCGAATACCGGATCGGCGAACGGATCGATCCTAGCGCGGATCCAGAACGGGACATCACAATACCGAAGGCCGCTTAGGGATAGCGTCTCGTTGAACCATGAGTCGTTCCTGGGGTCGCAATCTCTGTATGCCCGACCTGATGCGGAATGCCCCTTCACTGCGTTCGATCCACCATCGGCATTGATATTGGTAACACTCCGAAGCGTCACTCCGGGATAGACCTCACCGGTCACGGTGACGATGCTGCCGTATCGGAAGGATTGGCTCTGTAGTGGATATGTCAGAGGCTCGAAGTCCGAACGCGGATTGGGGAAATTTACGTCTTCAAGTAGGAAGAGAACGTTGCAGTCTATGCCCCCGTAGCTGCCTTCAACCGTCCACCGCGTCTTGACGAACATCAGATCCGCAGGAGGAATGACAACACAATTCACGAAGTGATCAACGTCCATAACTGTTTCAAATGGCACGGCGAACCAGATCTCGGGCTTGATGGTAATCGGCCCTAATGGGATCTCGCCTTCAATGATGACGCGCTCCGGACCGGCAATGTTCATTGCGGAATCCCAATCCAGCTTCACGTTGTCCCAAGTCGCCGCAAATCGCAGATAAATTTCAATGCCCGTCTTGAATACCGACAGCTCCGCGGGTGTCTCTTGCTGGCTTTCAGCAATCAAGCTCACCGGCATGGGGAACATGACCACATCGACCCCAAACCGGCCCGAAACATTCAGTGGTTCGGATTTGACCATCAGACCTACCGCGAGTAGCACCATCCAGACAAGCATCAGAGTTGCTACGAAAGAGGATGAGGTCCTCTCCTCCTGGCTTCCCTGGGAAGTGCGGCTTGCCTCGCTTCTCATGCCTGCCTCCTTGCCCAACGTCATCGCGCCGTGCAGTCGTCAGGAGGTAAGCCTCTGTTTCTTCGTCCCGCGTGTCCGTGCAAGAAGAACCCTATGTCCAGACAACAGACGAGTTCATCCTTTATCATGAATCCCGCGGGAGGGGGACGCAGACGCTTCAGTTGTCTGCTGCTGCAACAGCATGTGGCAACTGTCTTGCTCTCCCTCCTGACCCTTTTCTCTGCTTGTGTGCCCTGCTAAATCAAATACTCTCCTCTACATGATTCTGTGGGTTTGTTTTGGCGTGTGTTATGAGAACCGAGTCGTTAGGCACTAAGCTAGGAGGCGTGGCAGCAATAGGATGTATATTGCCAATCAACCTAGGCCTCCCCGTACACAGTAAGTTGCTGGCAGCTCGGCTATCTTCTGGCCTTCGAACGGCCACTTAAGACCCGCAGCTTTGCGTCCCAGAGTCGCCTCTGGTTTGCCCTATTCAGCCAATAATGTGTGATTTCCACACACATCATCCCCCTCACAAGTGCTAGTATAGAACATTTCTCCGCTTACTCCAACCCCATGCTCACTGTGCTCCTATCGTGCACTCACGTATCTTGCCTTGTGCGCGGCATGCCACAGCCTGTACGTTCTTCCTCTTCTGAAACTACTGCCCCTCTATTCCCCATGCACCGTTCTCTTCGTCCTCTCTGTACGGTTAATCCACTCTCGATTGAAACTGCCAATCATATGGCATCCCGCAGATTCAAGATGGCCGTTCGATCTGTCCGTATTCATGGCGATAGCATCCGCTCACGTCCCAAGGACTTCGAAATGTCTTTGCCTTCCGTATTTGGAGGGCGAAGCGCTTCTGTTGGAAACGGCGCCGGAACGCAGGCACGATGAGGTCACCACCCACCGTGTTCTGCGAAATCACGTTCGGAGCTTATCTTGGTCCATTGGGATTCAAATCGCTGGCGCTCGTTTTTCTTCCCCATTTTGTGAGAATAGGCTCTTTCCTTGACCGGTAGACACCTGGTCTAATTCGCATTGGTTCGGTAGCTGGCTCGCAGCACCAATCTGGTTCCTCATCGGCGGCATCGCCTATCTGCGGTCGCACTCGATGAAATGCCATCTCGCTCGATCATGAATCTTTACGCGAAGGACAATGCCTACGTACCTTGAGCGTGGAGTAGCTGCGGATTTATAAACCGAACGTCGAGCACTAACCGATAATTCTGCGGCCACTCACAGGCGGCTTCTGCTACAGATGCCCCGCTTGCTTCAGCGAGAGAAATCCATCTTGCGTGACGATAAGGTGATCGAGCACGCGGATACCCAGAACCTCCCCCGCCTTGACCAGTCGCTTCGTGATGGCCAGGTCTTCGGAGCTAGCTTCCAGCGTTCCAGAGGGGTGGTTATGCGCGCAGAGGATGGCCGCCGCTCGATCGGTGATCGGATCGGCGAACACTTCCCGCGGATGAACCTGGTTGGAGTCGAGCAAGCCCACAGTCACCACGCGCGTTGCCAGCACTTCGTTGGCCCCGTTGAGCGACAGACAGATGAAGTGCTCCTGCTTCTCCTTTCGGATCCCTGCTAGATAGGGAAGCGCATCTTCCGCACCCCGAATGACCGTACGTTGACGAGAGAGATGGCGACGGCCCAGTTCCATCGCGGCCACCAGTTGGCACGCCTTGGCTTCGCCCACCCCGTTGATCTTGAGCAAGGATCGCGCGTCCGCGTTGGCCAATTGCCCCTGCAGCGTGCCCAGGATCTTGACAGACAACTCAAGCACGCTGAATCGCCTGGTCCCGCTTCCAAGGAGCACGGCCAGTAGCTCGGCATCCGACAGGGCGGCTTCACCCTTGGCGAGCAGCTTCTCCCGCGGGCGATCAACGCTCGACAGATCCGACATACGAGTATTGGGAGTCCATCTGTGCGGAAAGGCTTCACGTAAGTAGGCGTTATCTCTCATGGGACATCGGATTGTATTATCCACTTTCAATAACGCATATCAAGTTACGTGATTTGACCTGTCAACCCCGGATAACCCATTCAAGCGCTTGACACACCGCACTCCTCATCATGGGACATCTCCGCTGCTTCGTCGTAGTCGGGTAGGATCGTCTCGATATCGCGCACCGGGCGGTAGCCAAATCCGGCCAGCGCAGCGAGAGTTCCCAACACGCCGAAGAACACGAACATCAGTCCCATGCCCGCGCCCGCACCCGTACCTACCAGAACGGATAGAGACTGAGCCAGCTGACTGGATCCGTTCATGAAGGGCTCAAACACGTGATCCGCCAGAATGCCGGCCATCGGCAACGCAACAGCACCTCCAATCTGCCCGATGAGGATCCGCGCAGAGAAGACACGTCCCTGCAAGTGCGGCGGGACCTTCGTTTGCCAAATCGCGTGGCTAGCACCGTTGCCCATCGGGATAAGAATCGATGTCAGAAACGCACCGAGTCCCCAAATGAAGACGTTGCGTCCGATGCCAAGAATCACATTCCCGAACAAGCTCGTCACAATGACGGCGAGCAACAGGGCATACATCTTGCGCTTGGGGCCACCCCAGACGCTGACCACCGCCCCTCCGACGACTCCCGATACACCAAACAGCATCATGACAGCAGCAAGGACCAGCTCGTCGTTGCCTGTGCGTGCAAGGATCATCGGCGCCAGTACGCCGCTACTCGAAGAGAGCAGCAGATTGAGTACAAAGTACAGGATCAGCAGGCCAAGCAGACTTCGACTGGCTGAGATGTACTTGAACCCGAACACGCAATCCGACAGCAAGCTTCGCTTCTTCGCCTCGACGACATGAAGTGCCGCCGGTTGCGGAATGGCGACAACCAGCAGCATCAAGATGGCAAAGGAGAAGGTGACGATGTCGATCAGCATGATGCCGTTGATTCCAATGTAGGCCAGCAGGGCTCCCGCTGCCATCGGCGCGAACACGGTGGAGATAGAGTGGGCTAATCCCAGCATCGTGTTGGCACGAGTGAAGTGTTTCTTGGGCAGCATCAGCGAGATCGAAGCCGAGTAGGCAGGGAACTGAAACGAACCAAATGCGCCGGAGAAGGCGGCCGCGGCATACAGATGCCAGATCTGCAATAGATCGAACTGATAGAGGATGAAGATGGCCACCGTTCCAAGACCAGCAGCCAAGTCGCTGAGAATCATGAGCCACTTTCGATTCCAGCGATCCACCAACGCACCGGCCAGCGGCATGAAGACAATGCGGGGAAAATAGCCAAAAAAGGCCACCAGAGCCAACGCAGTCGCTTCTCCCGTCAGCTGCCATGCCCAGATCGTAAGAGCGAATTGTGTCATGCCTGATCCAAGCAGGCTAACGACCTGCCCCAGCCACACCACACTGAACCCAAGCATTCCAGAGAAATGGGAACGAGACATCGGGCCTCCTCAAACCTACTCCTAGATCATTGCCGATGAGCGGCAACGATTCAATCGGGATAGGATCGCTGCCGCTTGATGCTGTACGGACAGCGCCCGCAAGGAGGATACCAGCGACAGTGCTTGATCCCGTTCACATTCCAACATCTGCAGCCGTGCGACCTGGGTTAACCTGGATATACTCACGCTCTTATGCGAACGGAAACGTTGATCATTGGTGTACTGGTAATCGGCCTCCTGCTTGTGGTCAGTCTCGTTGCTCCCGTAGAGAGCGCGGCCGGAGCGGGCGATGATGATGCATCGTTTACAATCGTTGCGCTAAACGCTTGCTGGTTGTTTGACGGCGTGGGCGAGGAGAGCTTCTATACCGCACCGCAAAACGAGGAAGACGCTGAAGCACATCTCAGCGATGTGGCCAATTACTTGTCGACAGTGAATGCCGACTTCATCGCGATTGAAGAGATCGAATCCGCCGACATGCTTCGTCGTTTGAATCAGAAGCTGGGCGGCGAGTACTACGAGATTTTCGTTCAGGGAACCGACGACTACACCGGACAGGACGTGGCCGGACTGTCGCGTTACCCCGTCCTCGACATGGGACGTTCCGATGAGACGCAGCGATATCCGATTCCAACCTCGCGTTTCCGCGCACCGATGGGAACCGAGGACGTCGCCAAGCACTTTTGGGCAACCATCGAAGTCGGAGATGAAACCGTTACGTTCATCGCCCTGCACTTATTGGCCTATCCCGACGATCTGGAACGGGTCGTGCGGCGCGAGGCCCAAGCGCTGATCATCCAGCGGCTGGCGAGGGAATTTCTCGATGCGGGGCATGAAGTGGTGATCCTTGGCGATGTCAACGACTTCGATTCGGTCGTCTGCGATGCCGCCGACAACAGGCCTCGCTCCAGCGTGGACCTGCTCTTCACCGATATCGATTCGGAGACCGAGGGATGCGAGATGATCAATGCTGCTACATCGATCCCTCAACTTGAGCGCTACACCTATTGGTACGATGAGAACCGCAACGGCATCGACGACGGCTCGCAGGAGCATTCGATGATCGACCACGTTTACGTCAGCAGCCATCTGGCAGAGCACATCGTCAATGTCCGAATTGATCACGCTGGCTACGAAACGCGCACCGTATCTGATCATTGGCCCATCATCGTGGAATTCAATCTGCCCTAGTCAATAACAGGAAAGTGAGGACAGCGCCCCGCCAGATTCCTAGCGAGGCGCTGCTTGTTAGAACTACTCCGCGAAATTCACCGCGTCGACAATGAAGTCCCTATCTAGATCGATGACCGTGAGAACAACGCGCGGCTGAATGGTTCGCCCATTGGCGAACGCATAGACGACTATCTATTCAGCGTCATCCTCAACGCCGTCCTCATCGTAATCTCCAATCGACAGATCTCGGACTTGAACAAGCCCGATGCGTGCGTCAACAAGATAGTCCTGCCCCAGATCAATCGCCACGCTGTCCACGATGCCATCGCGGTTGTAATCCTCCAGCCACAGCCAGTCATCTGAATTCGCATCGCGGTCGAAGTCTTCGATGAACACATGCGGATACTCATCTGGATCGCTCAAATCCGTACCGGCCGCCAGTTCGTCGCTATCCGAGAACCCATCACCGTCTTCGTCAATCCACTCATCATCCAGCGTCTTGCCAATGGGGATGAGCCAGGAGTAGCACGGATTGGCATCGAGCCCATCGATGAACCCGTCGGAATCCGAATCCCGGTTGGTTGGATCGAGCACGCCTCCCAGCGCCATCATCACAAAGTAGTCGTCAACCCCGTCGAGATTGGGATCGAGATCGAACCCCGGATCGGTGCAGACCCAGTTGACCTCTTCGCCATCAAGCAGGTAATCGTTGTCTGTATCGTGGTCAAGTGGATTGGTTGGGTTGAACGGATAGAACACGCCAGGATTCGGCTGATAGCGCTCATCATAGTCCGTCAGCCCGTCATGATCCGTATCTGGATCACAAGGATTGGTCTCCTCGGGATCCGGCTGTGGAGCACCATCGAGCACATCTTGAAAGTCGAAATCGCTCGGATTGAAATCGAAGTTCCCATCGTGATTCAGATCCTCAATCCCGTCCATCAGGCCGTCGCCATCTGTGTCTGGATTCAATGGGTCGAGGCAACTGCAATCCGGGTAGGTGATGGCCGATCCAGTAGGCGGGTAGGTTACGGTGATCGCTCCACCAATCATGTCTGTCGTCGGAATCGAGGATTGTCGTGACGTCGAATACGCAAGTTTCTCGACACCATCACCCAAGGCATCGTCGTCCGAGTCGTAGTCGTTCGGATTCGTTTCGCCGGCCGTTATGGACCCATCGCCATCTTCATCCTCTCCGTAGCCATACGGATTCGGATGATTGGCCACCCCTGCTGTCACCAGCGGGTTCGTGCCGGATCCATCGATCACTGCAATGGCGGACGGCGTGAACAGCCCGCCGTCGGCGAGACCATCGCTATCGGTATCCGCATTGAGCGGATTGGTCGGATTGGTGCCGTAAACTTCCACGCCGTCGCCGAGGCCGTCGTCATCGGTATCGAAGTCTTCTGGGTCGCTGGGGATGGGGCCACCGCCGGTGAGTTCCTCGCCATCGTTACGCCCATCGTCGTCGGTGTCCCAGTCATAGGGATCCGTGCCAATCTGATGTTCCTCTCCGTCGAGCAATCCGTCGCCGTCGGAGTCCGCATCGCAGATTCCGCTTACATCGTCGTCATAGAGTTCGCCGTCGTTTAATCCACCATCCGTCGTCCCCATGAACCCATCGGCATCCTTCGGCTCGGGCCATGCAATCCACGAGCGCGTTGCTGGCTTGTTATCAACGAGTGTCGCCGCAGGCACATCTTTCCGCGCGTCTGGATAATCGGCCAGTCCATCAAAATCGGAATCCGCGTTGTTCACGAAGCCGTCGTATAGATCACCCGTCCCGGCACCACAGCCGCCGCATCCGGGAACGAATTCGGTTGCGTCGTCAATGTTATCTCCGTCGGTATCGCGCTGAAGCGGATCGGATTGATCTCCAAGCGCATCGAATGGGAACTGACCGGTTCGCGTCAAGGCTTCGACGCCGTCAGATCGCAGCGTCACGCCGGTGTAGAACGTCACAGACTGTGTCACGCTGACACCAGAGATACAATCGTACTTGGTGATGCTGGCGGCATGCGTCGCACCAGCATAGCCATCGAGAATACACTCCCCTTCAGCAGGCCGTTCGGTGAGGATGCCTTCGGCACCGTCGCCGTCTGAGTCATCATTGTTGGGATCAGTGAAGTAGACTTGACGTTCCTCGCGGTCGCTCAAGCCGTCGTCATCGGAATCCCAATCGAGCGGATCCGTCCCTGTCTGGTCCTCTTCCCCATCCAGGTAGCCGTCACCGTCTGAATCAGGATCGCACAGGCAGCAGATGTCGTCATCATTCAGCTCGCCGTCGTTTCCTAGTGCAGCCGCAATGTCTGCCCCAGTTCCGAATAGCTCAAACTCGCGGCCGTCCTGCAAGCCGTCGTCATCGGAATCGTCGTCATTGACATATCCGTCCGTACCGGTTCCATTGCAGTTACAGCCTTCGACAATCTCAAGGTCATCCGTGAGGCCATCCCCGTCGGTGTCGTCCTCGCGAGGATTGGAGTGATCCCTTGAATCCGCGTACGCCCACGTCGCCACCTCGTCTCCATCTGAGATGGTGTCGTTGTCGGTATCCGCGTCAATGGGGCTGGTCTGATAGAGATGTATCTCATCGTAATCCGAAAGACCGTCCTCATCGGAGTCTGTATCAAGCGCAGGCACAGTATCTGCAAGCGGTACGCCAGCAATCCCAACGGTCGTGGACACACCTTCAGAGGCGACGAAACTCCCCAGCATGCCTTCTTCCTCGCCATCCAGCAAGCCGTCAGAGTCCGTATCAGCAAGACACAAGTGGGTCTCTCCGCTGCCAACGCTCCCCGTTCCTCCAATCGACGTGTAGTCCCAAACTGCATCTCCATTCGTCGATTCGTTCCCATCGAGAATCCCGTCTCCGTCGGAATCGGGATCATTCACATAGGGAGAATAGGAAGAATCCGATGCTGAGGCCGCCAGGTCTCCTGGACCAAATTCGACAAAGTCGTTGAGTCCATCGCCGTCCGTATCGCCTTCACGTGGGTTTGGGTGGTCACGAAGATCGGAGAAGGGGAAGCTATCCGTGTAGCCAAGCGCGGCAAATGTGGTAACCTCGAATCCGTTCTCAGACGTTGGACTGGTTCGACAAGCAACCTCAATGCCGTCCGGAAGCGTATCGCAATCCGTGTCCGCAACACACACATCGGTTGCGAATGGTGCCAATTCGTAGCCATCGAGCAGTCCATCACTGTCACTGTCGGGGATGTTGGGACTCGGCCGCAACGTTCCTCCGTAGTACCCGGCGCAATAGCCAATTTCATCCATGTCCCCCATCGCGTCGGCATCCGTATCGACAAGATTGGGGTTCGTACCCGTCACATTCCGCTCAATGACATCTGGAATGCCATCACCATCCAAATCAGTTTCCATAGCGATAATCGCTACTTCGAGAAGAAGATTCGTCCCGTCGAAGATTGCATTCACAATCTCCTTTGCCGGAATCTCCGTCCCCGATTCAAAGATGATTCCAGCCGTCCAAACAGGATCTGGAATAAGGCTGGTGACGATCGTGGCAGCATCAAGGCCCATCTGTATGGCGTGCAGGCCCACGACTTCTTTGTTCAGGGTCCAGATCATCGTGAGGACATCCACACCACCATCGCCGCAACCGTCTGCGCAGTTGGCGCCCGTTGTGCCATCGCCACCATCGTTGGTGTTGATCACTTTTGTGCAGGGCTCATCAGGAATTCCAGCAGATTTCATGTGAACATTGTCGTTGGGACTGTACTGAATCGTCGGACTGGCAATCGGCAACTCTGTAGTGATGCTGATGATCGGAGCCAGGGGGGCAGCTCCCACGACCACCTCGTTGAGTGATTCCCCTTCAAGAAGCACGAAGCTACCAGCAGGCGATGTTGCAGTACCATTTAGGCCAGCCTCTTCGGCCACTTGTGCCGACACGAGGAATCCTGCGTCCGTTCCACCTAGACAGGATACCGTCACTCTCGTGGGACGTCGGCTTACGCTCTTGCCGTAGCTGCCGTTGCTGCCAAGGTGGATTCCGTCGTCGGGCGAGTATGTTGCCGTAACCACATCGTAGTCCGCTCCCTCAGCAAACAATTGTGACCATCCATAGGTGTAGTCCCATTCATGGGTGTAGTCATCTGGAGAGCTATCTCCTGCAGAGGTGACGGTGCGCGATCCGCCAGAAGTCGTCTTCTCAGACGATATCGCAATCGTGCCTCCCGGACTGACGGACGCAGAAGCATCCCCGGCAATGTCGATCACTTTGACGGTGAACGTTGTTCCTTCATTGACATAGATACCCTCAGCAGTGGCAAATGCAACCGTGGTTTGGGTGGGACGAAGCTCCACAGTCAATTGCTGACTCAGCTGCTTAGCAGCGTAAACTTCAGACCCTTCGTAACTTGCCGTGATCGTCGTAATCGCTGAACTGCTGCCCGCGTCTCCCGCTCCCGGCGTATACGTCACGGTACAGTCGCCATTCGAGTTGAGGGTCGGGGCGTCATCGGAAAACGTGCCGTTCATCCCGTCGTTATCCAATAAGATTTCTAGGCCATTGAGCGACTCTGGAGCACCTTCTGTGGTGTCGTCCTCCATGTGGATCGTAATGCTTACCGGCTGCAGTACGTACGCCGCAGTCGGAGCGAGTGTCATCTCCATATCCAGTGCGCGCTTTTGGATCTCCTGATCGAAGGTCCCACTGCTTTCCTCATGGGCGCTGTCCCCATCATACGTGGCAGTGAACGTGTGCGGCGTCGTTGTCGCGCCACTTGGCGCATACGTGAATGTGAACTGCCCCCCGTCGCTCGCTGCAAGCGTATGGGAAGAATGGGCCAAGCTCCCTTCGCCCGTCGGACTGACTGTTACCGAGACAGACCCAGTCACGGGCATCAATTCCCCTGGCGATGTGTCTACTACAGTCACCGTACACGTCGCTGTGTCGTTCACGACAAGAGCGGTATCGGAACCCATGACAAGGGTGGCTGTCGTGCGCTTGTTCACGGTTTGCTCTTCTGTGTCGTCGCTTCCCGTGTAGTTTTCGCTCCCGCTGTACTCAGCAGTGATGGTATGCGTTCCTGCAGGAATGGATGATGTCGCTAGCACTGCCTGGCTCGAATTCGCCCCCGTGCTGACCAGATTGGCAGCGCCTATGGCGGTCGTTCCGCGCTTGAATGTGACTGTGCCCGTCGGGCTTCCGCCCCCAGGCGAGCTTGCAGAAACGCTCGCCGTCAGGGTCACTGTTTCTCCGACGACTGACGGATCAGGCGTAGCCGCAAGGGTTAGTGCCGTATCCGCCTTGTTGACCGTATGCAAAGCCGTGTCCGATCCAGAGCCAAACTCGCCTGGATTCAGCGGCGTGAAGGTAGCGGTGATCGTCTTTACACCCGCGGTGAACGTACTCAGCGTGCAGCCCCAAGACCAGCCGTCTGTGAAGACTTCAGTCGTTGTCGTGCGACTGCACGTATTCCCTTCGCCGTCATTCAGCGTCACCGTGCCGTACAGGTTGAGATCGTCGGGATTGGCTGCAGCCCGAACCACCTCGAACCTGACATAGTACCCTTCGCCAACCACGGAGGGTTCTGTATCGGAGCCCGTAATCGTGACTGTTACAGGAATCTGCGCAGAGGCGGCAAGACCGATGGCCAACAGCAACCCAGTTATGACAAAGGGAAGGACAACCATTCTGGATGAACGAAGCCAGCCTGCGGCTTTCCCCGTCCTGGGGTCCGAGAGATGATCTCGTATGGATTTCATTACACGCACTCCCTCCTCCATGCACGTTGACACTGCTCTTGAGAATCTCATTAGAACGTCACCCCCACATTCAGGGCTGCCTGACGCAATCCCGTTCGCCCAAATACGACACTAAAACTGATCCGCACGGGCGTGAAAGTCATACCGATATTGGTGGAAACTGAAGACAGACGGAGGGTGTCTTGTTGCTGGGAGATCCCTACATTCAACCCGCCAGAAAACGTCCCCTGTGACGCGCTTACACCAAGTGAGATGCTAGAAGCTTCAAGGTCATCGCCGAAGACGGCTGAGGTCGTGAATCGCCCCGTCATACTGTTAAACGGGAGATCAATATTGCAGCGAACACTCGCAGACCGGAATTCGAAGTCCTTGGACAAACTCACCTTGGCGCTGATCTGGTCACACAAAGAGAAGCTAAACGAATACCCGCCGATCAGCAGCGGAAACAGCGAGAAGGATCCAGACAACTCTATGCTCCCTAGCTTCGAGAAGCTTCCGCCTCCGCTCAGCCTCAGGATCTCATCGCCACACGGGTTCACTCTCAAGCTCAGCCAGAAAGGAAATCCGCAATATTCTAATCCTGTGACTGTAAGGGTCTCGTTCCATACACAGCCGTCGCACAGAGTGGAACTCGTTGAGACCCGTCCCGAGGCTGAATATCCTTTGACCGGACGCGATCCTGAATCCGCACACATGTTGGTCACACTGCTCACCGTAACGCCAGGGTAGGGCGTGAAGGCCAGCGTCAGAATGTCTCCTACATGAAATGACTGGCTTTGCACTGCTGTATAGATCAAAGGAATGAAATCAGCGTACGGACTGGGGAAATTCACGTCCTCAATCATTAGCAAATTATTGAAGGAAAGCCCACGGAACTCGCCTGAGGTCTCAAGTCGTGTCTTAACGTACATTAGATCGCCGGGCGGAATCACCACCCAATTGGCGAAATGGCTTACGTCTGTAACCGTCTCGAACGGTACAGCATGCCAGACTTCAAGCTTCACATCGAAAAGGCCAAGGTCGATGTATCCATCAAGAATGACACGCTCAAGGCCAGCGATGTTGATGGCGGAGTTCAAGTGAAATTTCGCATCCCAAATCGTCGCTGTAAAATCAAGCTCTGACTCGATGCCGAATTTCAGAAGCGTCATCTCTGCAGGCGTGTTGACCTGGATTACACCGATCAATGAGGCGGGAACCGGCATCACAATGGTCGCAAGGCTGTATCGCCCCGAAACTTCTAGCAGCTCTCCGTGTGTCTCTTGTCCTGCGAGAGTCAGTATCAGCAGGAAAGAGACAGCCACTGTCACTACCCATTGATGCCTTTGAATTGTCCGCCATTGCGGAGTTCCATTGCCGCCCGTTCGCATTGCGCCCTCCTTGCCAGTACTACCATCAATACAGCTGCAATATGGGTTCAGGCGAGAGCTTGCGAATGGCAATACTCAAGGCTCAATCCGTCCTCGTGCGCCCACACCCTCATCCGTTGGCAACCCGGCTACCGGGAACCTTGGTAGGCTCTCCTGCGGATATCAGTGTTCCGCGACTGCGCCAATTTGGGCAGCGGCCCGTGGCTTTGCGTCGCACTACGCGGTGCCTTTCGCAACGGCATGTGCAGTCTAGCTCTAGCTTATGTTGCTAGTCAAGTCTGATATTTGTCCGCTGCCTTGCAGCATCTATCGGTCTGGGGATAGACGGATGTGCTAGCGATGACAAAGCTGCTTCGATTGCGCGCTGGAAGCAGACACGCGACCGCGAACGATGAAAAGAAATCACCATGGCGTACCATGTGAGCATCCAGTTGAGGGGGGGGCGAGGCTGTGGACCAGGTTCCGGGTATCCTGAGGAAGTACTGGGGGTACGACAACTTTCTCCCCTTGCAGCGAGAAGCCATTCAATGTGGCGTGAGCGGGCACGATTCTCTTGTCGTCCTACCCACAGGCGGCGGAAAGTCGCTCTGTTTCCAGGTGCCTGCCGTTCGCTTGCCCGGGTTAGCTATCGTAGTCAGTCCCCTCATCTCGCTGATGAAGGACCAAGTAGATGCCCTCACGGAGTGTGGCGTTGCCGCAGCCTGCATCAACAGCAGTCAATCTCCTGACGAGCAAGATGATGTCATCGCCTCGCTACGCAACGGGGAGCTCAAGATTCTCTATGTCAGCCCAGAGCGTTTGATGATGAACGGATTCGCTGACTTCCTGACCCGGCACCCGATTTCCATGATTGCCATCGATGAGGCACACTGCGTCAGTATGTGGGGGCATGACTTCCGGCCTGAATACAGGCGACTGGGGAATCTCAAGAGCAAGTTTCCTGGAGTCGCCATTCACGCCTACACCGCCACCGCCACCGAGGCTGTGCGAAACGACATCGTGGAGCAACTTCATCTGGTTCAGCCGGAGATCCTCATCGGCTCGTTTGATCGCCCCAATCTTCTCTATTCCGTCGAGCGGCGTAGTGACGTGAAACGACAGGTCTGTGATGTGCTTGATCGTCACCCTAACGAATCTTCCATCGTCTATTGCATCCGTCGCACCGACGTTGACGATCTCACCGAACAGCTTCAGAAGGCTGGCTACAAAGCGATCGCCTATCACGCTGGTCTGAGCGACGACACGCGCAAGCAAGCTCAGAACGCTTTCATCAAGGAAGATGTTGACATCATTGTGGCTACTGTCGCATTCGGAATGGGCATCAACAAGCCCAACGTTCGCGCCGTCATTCACGCTGGTATGCCCAAATCGTTGGAGCACTATCAGCAGGAGTCCGGGCGCGCCGGCCGCGATGGTCTTGATGCGGAGTGTGTACTGCTCTACGGCGGCAACGACTACGGAACCTGGAAGTACATCATCGAGCAATCTGAATCCGAACAGGCAATACGCATCGCCCTGACCAAACTGGGAGACATGTCGAGCTATGCCTCTGGAGTCACGTGCCGACACCAAGCTCTCGTGTCGTACTTCGGCCAGCAACTGGAGACGGGCAACTGCAAAGCCTGCGACGTTTGTTTCGGAGATCTTGAGCTGGCAGAAGACGCATTGGTTTCAGCACAGAAGATCCTGTCCTGTGTGTTCCGGCTCGATCAGCGTTACGGCGCTGACTACACTGCCAATGTCCTCATCGGATCGAGAGAACAGCGGCTTCTCGAAGCCAACCATCATCAATTGTCCACCTACGCGCTGCTCTCGGACTACACCAAGAAGCTTGTACGCGATTGGATCGAGCAACTGGTGGGCCAAGGCTACTTGGAGAAGCGAGGCGAATATAGCACTCTTTCGATTACCGAGCGTGGATGGAACGCGATACGCGGTGATGAAACGCCCAGGCTGCTCAAGCCAGCTGGTAAACCTCGCACGAGGACTATCGAGGATTCGTGGGATGGCGTCGATCGAGGCTTGTTCGATACGCTTCGCGTGTTGCGTCGCAAAATCGCGGGGACACGCAGCGTTCCTGCCTACATCGTGTTCGGTGACGCCGGCTTGCGCGACATGGCAAGACGTCGACCGTCAACATTGGAGGAATTCCTTGAAGTCAGCGGCGTTGGCCAAGCCAAAGCGCGTCAATATGGCGATGAATTCGTAGCCACCATCTCCGAGTACTGCCGCAGTCACAATCTAGGCCAGAACGTCGATCCTTCCATCAAACCCGCCCCCAAACCCGTGCGTGCGAGCAAGCGTAGGAAGACACGCTCAACCATCAACCTCGCCAAGCAATTGGCATTCGGCCGATTTGATCAGGGCGAGTCCATCGTGGCCGTGTCCGACGCCATTGAGAAGAAGCCGGAGATTGCCTTCAAGTATCTGCTCGAGTACCTCGCTCAGAAGAAGCTGACCCGTCCCGAGCCGTGGGTAGATGCAGCCACGTTCGCACAGATTGTCCTTGCCACCAAGGAGAAGGGCACCGCCCGAGTCATGGCAATTCTCAAAGAGTTGGACGGGCAAGCCGATTACGATCAAGTCAAGATCAGCCTCGCGTGCATTGCAAATGACCGTTCGTAGGATTGCATGCAGATAGATCGCCAAGCTGTCAGACCTACTCTAGGCAGCGTGCGACTCGCCAGCCGCTCTTCGAAGCGACATCGAAACTTGTGCTGCTACGACCGTGTACATCCTGAGCAACCACGAACCAGTCATCACGGATCCAAAGGAAAAGGGGAACGGGGTATGAAATCCATCGGCGCCATTGCACTTCTGCTTGTTGTCACTGCATCACTTGTTGGGGCCGCACAGTGCGGCTGCGGACAACCAGAACCAGCTAACTGCTATCTGGTCTTCAAGACAACCGAGACCATCGTATTCACACTTGAAGCTCCCATCGACTACTTCATGGTTCACCAAACGAGTACGTCGCCACGCATCTTCGGCTGGCGAGTTGAGACGTCGGACGGGACCGTCGTTCGCACGGTCATCTATCCAGGCGAGCCCAGGGGACGATGGCTGGCCATGGAATGGGATCTGGTTGCCGACGACGGGTACATAGTTGCCCCCGGAGACTACAACATCATCGTCATGACAACGGTCAGCGATGTCAGCTATCCTGTACGCATCGTCGATGCCTGCCGCCCACTCTTCGGCTGCTGCAATGTGTGCTATGCTCCGGTCTCCTGCGACATCCCGTGCTGCATTCCCTATGGTGAGCTCTACCTCACTCTGGGTGTGGGCGAGGTTCGCCCGTGCAGTGGCCTGTCGTTTTCGCTGACCATCACGATCGAATGTTCGTCCCCGTAGCCACGTTGAGGACTGTCTGGATTGCCTAGAGGAGCGCTCAAGGAGAGTGCTTCTCTAGGCAGTTGTCCTTTCTTTGTGTTGGCCGCGAATGAAGAACGTGTAGATGAGCAGAGAAGCGAGCGAGTACATGGCAACCGGCGATCGCTCTTCCGGTTGCTTGGAGAACCGCGCACTAAGAGGCCTTCTGGGGACTCTTTCGGATGAAGAACGCATAGATGAGCAGAGAAGTGAGCGAGTACATGGCAACCGGCGATCGCTCTTCCGGTTGCTTGGAGAACCGCGCACTAAGAGGCCTTCTGGGGACTCTTTCGGATGAAGAACGCATAGATGAGCAGAGAAGCGAGCGAGTACATGACAATGGTTATCGGGAAGAGGACAGCAAAGCCACTGACCTCTTGAAGATACCCACTACCCAACGAACTGATAGCGCGGGTCCCTTGCCAGCTCATCTGCATCATCGCGCTAGCCGCTCCACGTTGCTCAACCGCTACTTCTTCCATGGCAAACGCCGTGTACAGCGGATTGCCGGCATTCATCAGTGCGGCCCGGCACAGGAATCCAATCGCCGAGAGCGACAGGATCGGCACGTACCCAAGAATACCCAGAAAGGGAACGGAAAGCAGTTGCACGCCAACGACTGTTCTTGTCTTGCCCCAACGATCAGCCAGCACGGGGCCAATCAGGGTTGCGAACGCCATGAGGACAGATTGAACGGCAAACAGCACGCCGAGAGTGGTATCGGGCACGCCGAACTTCATCTTGAAGAACACATTGAGAAAGGGAACAAGCGCGCCCGCGCCTAAGCCGATCACAACTTGCGGCAGGAACAGCCGCAACAGCAGCCCGGGCGGATGGAACATCTCGCGTACACGCATCGGCTCGGCACCCCTGCTGGAAATGGCCGATTCTGCTGGCTTCGTACGTAGTAGTGGCAATAACGCCAGCGAGTATAGGGCTGCACCTGCCAGCAAGGCCCCGCGGTAGGCAGCCGGAGACTCCGCACCTACGTGCAATGCCCCCGCCATCACTCCCGGCAGCACACCCGCCAGCAGCAAACCGAAAAAGTTGGCGAACAGGCGGGCGGCGAATTGCACGCTGAACAAGTGTGTTCGTTCATCGGCCCCACTGTTCTCAGCCATGAACGGAGCGCTGCTCACTTGAAGCATTGTCTGGCTCAAACCGCGTAGCACAGAGAACAAGGAAAGGCTGATGAGAACAACTGACAGAGAAATTCCAACCAGCGCTCCCGCCATCAGTACGACGCCGATGATCAGCGTGTGCCGGAAGCCAATGCGATGCCCCAGCATACCCATCGGAATCGCTGATACCGTGATCACAATCGGAGGCAACGCGACCAGCAGTCCCAACGTTCCGGTATTGAACCCAAGAGACAAGACGTAGAAGTTGAACAGCAATCGCATGATGCCCAATGCGAAACCGCTCATTAGGCTAAACAGCAGATACCACCGTGCATTGTTGCCGAATTTCCTGACATGATGCATGTATTGCCTGGAGAGAGACATGAAGCGGGATTCTACGCTATCATTGAAACCCGCGCAGAAGCGGTGCCCCTTCGGGTTGGCTTGAACACTCTCTCTGACACCGGCAACCCTTTAGAGGAATCAGGAGAGCGCACTTCACGGGAATTCGCTCTTGGATCCGTGCCTCTGCGCATGAATTCGAATGAGGTGATAGCGGTGAAAGCGATGGCATGTGTCCTGTCGATTCTTCTTTGCATCGGGGCGATGAGCCCTGCCCTTGTGCTAGCGGAGCCAGTAACGCAGGAATTTGGATTCGGCGGCCCGATGGCAATCGCGTATTTCCCTGACATGAGTGGAGTCAACAGATTCATGTCTGAGAACGGAATGCCTCCGATGGGTGACTTCCTGATTGGCGCAGGCGGAAGCGGCCGCGGTGGCGTTATCGGCAATCTGGCCTACGGCGGAATGGGTTGGGGTGTGCTCACGACTTCACAGAGCGACGATGCCCATGCGGAGTTGGTTTTCGGTGGCGGCGGGTTCGATATCGCGGCG
>Ga0272441_10003045_pt1 | contig 32795 bp, 26 predicted proteins | sample SSMProp6N_FD_193582 | JGI IMG/M metagenome (GOLD analysis project Ga0272441, IMG submission 193582) | Marine sediment archaeal communities from Little Sippewissett salt marsh, Falmouth, MA, United States - SSM-Prop-6N | ecosystem: Environmental > Aquatic > Marine > Wetlands > Sediment ... | reverse complement strand
CTTCCCCACAGGTGTGACTGTGGCTATTATTATTTTCACCCTCCGGGTGAGACTTTTCGGAGTGGACTCATTATTCCATTTTATTGGTTAAGCTGCTCTGTATTATTCAACTGTCATGGAATATTCAGAGCTTACTTCCGGGTCACTTTCTGATATAGCTGTGAGTGTAATTATTGCTTTACCGGCATTTTCATTTTGCTTTCCATAATAAACAGTAATAATAGTTTCTTCCCCATTGCGTATATAAACAATTTCATGCAGAAGGCCAGCTTCCCATCCTTCACCTTCAACTGTAAGCTTTAACCTGTAAACATCAGCATCTGTATTTTCTTTTACATCCTGACTATGAATACCTTCCCTCATCATCCCTGTCGTCCCTGTGTTCTTAATTCTTAATTTTTGTATCCTCTTTTGTTTCCCCTTAGCTGGTTTTCCCACCACGCTTATTTCCAGGCCTCTTTGGTGAGGACCCTGTCCATCGAGAGATCTTACGGCTACAGTATAGGATATAATCCCTTTTTCGTTCTTCTTCAGGTCAAGAATATAAAAATGCAGCCTGTTGTGGATATCAACATATTCAAATTCACTACCTGAATTAAGCCCTGCATGAAACAATGCATCATTCAGCTGACGGTAATCAGCTATTGTTCTCATAATCTTTGTTCCATCAGGTCTGACAAAATCAACCATATTTATATCTTCGGGGTGAGCATCAATCACCCAGTTAAAGCAGTTAAACTGGTTTGGGCCTCCATTTCGACCTTCCCTGTCTTTGTTTTTCGCAAGCAATACTCCATTATCAGGACAAAATGAATCGTAACCTATTCTCTGAATAACTTCCATTGAATAAAAATCATAGGGATTTAATCCCTGGGATAGTGGATTGACAGCCGGATCTTCAACGGGAGTCCGGTCGTGTGGTTCTTCTCCGTCGAGTCTTACAATCAAGCCGGCCCATGTTCCCGGAAGTGGTTCCACGGCTCTGCATGTTATATCTGCAACTGCCAGTCCTGATTCAGCCAGTCCTTCCCTGCTAAGGTAAAAGACCTGCTTATCTTCAATAAATCCATTCTTCATCCTGTTGCGTAGCATCAGTCCTGCAGGCATTGCAGCCCCCATTGTAGGAGGCACAACCCAGCGCATATGAGGTCCTCCGGGTCCGTTAAAACATCCCCTATCCATCATATCCCATGTCCCTGAGCCTACCCTTCTGTATGGTTCAACATAAGGATTATTGGCATTATCTCCTGTCCTGAAAGCATAATGCCCGAGTTCATGTGTTATTGTACCTGAGTTTTCTCCCTGGCGTATTGATGAAAGACCCCACTGCATCTGTCCGGCTTTCCATGAGGTCCATTCAACATACCTCGTGGGTACCCACCTTGGTTTTGTTGTATCAGGATTTCCCCATTCAACAGGTATCTCATCTTTCATAAATTTCATCTCACCAAATTCCTGCCATACACCTGTTTCATCATATCCAGCATAAACCCTTAGTATTGCGTCATAATTTGCTTTTAAATCTCCCGCATCGGCTTTCCACAGAGAATCCACGTCTCGTTCCATACGACTCCTGGCAATTGAACCATCAGGGGTATACTCTCTCTGCCCATATTCACTGAGTCCATATTGCCACAGGTTCTTTGGCATTCGGTAAGGCCCAAAAGGATCAAGTGTAGTAATACCAAATTTCCCCCTTGATTGTTCCATCCAGTAGCCATTAATGGTCTGTCCATGGTTCACTGCTGACGGTTCCAGCCAGAAATCCGAATAAAATTCGGGAACATCCTCACGATCAACCGGATCAATTTGAGGATTGCCGAAAAGGTCTGATCCTTTGGGCTGGGTAATGACAAATGGCTGATCAGGAAAATCTATGGCTATCAGTGCCATTTTAAACTCCCTGTCAGGCACAAGTGATGGATCAGCCCAGTTATTCTCCGGAATTGCTTGATAATCATCCCAGGTCATATCGTCCTGGTCCTGGACTACCTGAGGATCGACCGGAAGGGGTAATAAACCTTCGTATTCTTTTGTTTGGTTTGTAATATTGCATGAATACAATATGATCACTGAGCAGGTAAGAAAAAATATTGTTCTGAGCATCGACATAGATGGTTTCATAAGTATATTTTTTAAGTAATTATCACTTCACGATTTGAACTCGAACTCTTTTGCGATCATAATTTATTATTAAAAACTTTTAGAAACAAAAACTTATTAATTAAACCGATTCAGGGTTATGGATTATATTTAAAACTGCTTCCGGTTAAATTGCATTAATTTTTACATTATTGACTCACCTCGCTTGCGCAGATCTCCCGATCCGTGCTGCAGGGATTCGCCGAACTCGCCACCCTTCTTTGCTTCGCAATCTCAGGTTCCTCGTTCCCAGTATTCCAATATTCCAGTAATCGAGCCCACTATTCCATCGTTTTTATAATATTCCTATATAAGGTTACGCTTATATGTGGTATTAATAGTATTTTTGTGGCCGTATATTAAATAAACCGGGAATGTACAGCGATTTTCAGAAACACCTGCTAACTGAGCTTGAAAAGATCAGTGATGCAGGACTTTATAAAGATGAAAGAATAATAGGTTCACCTCAGGAAGCCGAGATCGAACTGGTAAGTGGTCAGCGGGTTTTAAATTTTTGTGCCAATAATTACCTGGGCTTATCAAATAACACCGAGCTGATAGAGGCAGCCAAAAAGGCACTCGCCACTCACGGATATGGAATGTCCTCAGTCCGTTTCATATGTGGTACCAGCAACCTGCACAAGGAACTGGAAGGAAAGATAGCAGATTTTTTTGGTACTGAAGATACCATACTCTATGCTGCCTGCTTCGATGCCAACGGAGGATTATTCGAGCCGCTGCTGACCAGTGAGGATGCCATAATTTCTGACTCCCTGAACCATGCATCTATAATTGATGGTGTAAGACTATGCAAGGCTAAGCGTTACAGGTATGAGAATGCAGACATGGAAGATCTTGAGAACAGGCTTGCTGCCTCACAGGAGCAAAGATTCAGGATTGTTGTTACCGACGGGGTTTTTTCAATGGATGGGAACGTTGCACCTGTGGATAAGATCCTGAGGCTGGCAGATAAATATAATGCTATTGTGATGGTTGACGAGTCCCATTCAGCAGGTGTGGTAGGCAAAACAGGCAGGGGCGTGACCGAACTCTTTAATGTGAAAGGTCAGGTAGAGATCATCACAGGTACACTGGGTAAGGCGTTCGGAGGTGCCATTGGTGGATTCACCACAGGCAAAAAAGAGATAATCGATATGTTACGTCAAAGGTCAAGGCCATATCTTTTTTCAAATTCTATCCCACCCCTTGTTGCTGCTGCTGGCAGCAGGATGATAGACATGATGACCGAAACAAACTCGCTGCAGGATAAATTACATTACAATACATCCTATTTTGTCGACAAGATGTCAGAAATGAGATTTGATATCAAACCCACACAATCAGCAATATGTGCTGTTATGCTTTATGATGCCAGGCTTTCACAGAAATTCGCCGCCAGGCTTCTGGATGAAGGTATTTATGTTATTGGATTTTCTTATCCTGTTGTACCCGAAGGTGAAGCCAGGATAAGAGTACAGCTTTCTGCAGCCCATGAACAGGAACATCTTGATAAAGCGATCAGGGCGTTTGCGAAAATAGGCACGGAACTGAAGGTGATTTAGCAGGGAGCCAGCCTCCGCTAAAGCTACGGCTGACAGAGCCGGGGGCAGGGTGCAGGGGAGACGAATTATGAATATCGAATGATGAACTAATGTGGTAGACTAAATAATTATTCCTGTCTTCCATTTTTCAATAAAAAAACAACCCCCGATAATCGATATCGGGGGTTGCCACTTTACCCATACAAATATATTAATCGCCACATCTGGAAGAGCCACAGTCCTGGCAAATAAGGCATCCTTCCTGATAAACAAGGTTAGTTGAATCACATTCCTCACACTTGCCTTTTGCCTTGGTACCATCCGGAATATACTTCTTCAAAGCTCTTTCAACGCCGTTTTTCCAACTGTTGATTGAGGCACTATCAAGCCTGAGCGATTTTACGAGGTTAACTACACTTGGTATGGGCATCCCATGACGCAACACTCCCGAGATGAGCTTTGCATAGTTCCAAAATTCTGGTTTAAACATATGCGAAAGCCCTCCCAGTGTATTTTTATATCCGTATTTATCTGTATACTGAAAATCATATCTGTTACTACCTTCCTCATCCTTTGTTTTTACTATTTTACCTTTCACGATGGAGTCAGGGATGGGGAAGATCTCATTATCGGCCAATCCTGTAAAAATCTCGTATGGTACCCCATCTTTCAGGCCAACAAAGGCTATCCATTTCTCGTCATTATTATTGAATCTTATTATATCAGCATCCAGCACTCTTGGCCTTTTCCGTATTCCTCCGGATCTATCCTTTTTTGCTGAAATAAGCACCCCGATTCTGGATCCGTCACGATATACTGTTGCTCCTTTACAACCCGATTCCCATGCAGTCATATAAAGGTCGCTAACAAGTTCTTCCTTGACATCCTCGGGAATATTGATTGTAACACTTATTGAATGATCAACCCATTTCTGTATCTGACCCTGCATCCTGACTTTTGCCAGCCAGTCAACATCATTGGCTGTTGCTTTGTAGTAAGGTGATTTTTTTACTATCTCATGCACATCCTCATCATCCATCCGTCTCACCTCGTCAGGATCATAGTCATTTATTTTAAGCCACTCGACAAACTTATGATGAAAGACATAGTATTCTTCCCATGAGTCACCGACCTCATCTTTAAAAGAAACACTGACATCTTTATCATTAGGATTAACCTTTCTTCTCCTCTTATATACTGGCATGAAAACAGGTTCAATACCAGAAGTTGTCTGTGTCATCAGGCTTGTGGTTCCTGTTGGTGCTATGGTAAGAAGAGCGATATTTCTGCGCCCGAATTCCTGCATATGATAATACAGGTTTTTATCAGCTTCTTTCAGTCTCTGGATGAATGGGTTATTTTTTTCCTTTTCAGGATCATATATCTTGAAGGCACCCCTTTGCTTTGCCAGCATTGTTGATGACCTGTAGGCTTCAACAGCCAGGGTTTTATGTATCTCTATTGAGAATTCTATAGCGGTTTCACTGCCATATACGAGGCCCAGTGCAGCCAGCATATCTCCTTCTGCGGTAATACCTATCCCTGTACGTCTCCCCTCACCTGTCTTATGATGAATATTTTCCCACAGCTGTTTTTCAATAGCTTTTAGATCCTCCGACTCTGGATCCTTATTGATCTTATCCAGTATCATCTCTATCTTTTCCAGTTCAAGATCAATAATGTCATCCATTATTCTCTGTGCCATATGTACATGTTCAGTAAAAAGGTCAAAATCAAATTTCGCCTTTTCAGTGAACGGATTTTTAACGTAGCTATACAGGTTTAATGCGAGCAGTCTGCAGCTATCATATGGGCACAGGGGTATTTCTCCGCATGGGTTGGTTGAGACAGTCTTATAACCCAGGTCTGCATAGCAGTCGGGTACACTTTCTCTTTCTATAGTATCCCAGAAAAGCACTCCCGGTTCCGCTGATTGCCACGCATTGTGGACTATTTTATTCCATAGTTCCCTTGCATTGATCTCTTTTACAAACTTTGGATTATCGGAATTTATAGGGTACTGTTGTTTGAAAGGGCTGTCATTTTTTACTGCCTCCATGAATTCATCGGTTAGTTTAACCGATACATTTGCTCCGGTAATTTTCCCGGCCTCAAGTTTTGCATCAATAAATTTCTCTGAATCAGGATGTTTGATTGATATGGAAAGCATTAATGCTCCTCTTCTGCCATCCTGGGCCACCTCCCTGGTTGAATTGGAATATCTTTCCATGAAAGGTACCACACCTGTTGATGTAAGTGCACTGTTAAGCACCTGTGTTCCCTGTGGGCGTATATGCGAAAGGTCATGCCCGACACCCCCCCTGCGCTTCATCAATTGTACCTGTTCCTGATCAATTTTCAATATACCCCCATATGAATCGGAGTCTCCATCATTGCCTATTACAAAACAGTTTGACAGTGATGCAATCTGGTAGTTATTCCCTATACCTGTCATAGGGCCTCCCTGGGGTATTATATACCTGAAGTCTTTTAATACTGAATAGATTTTTTCTTCGCTTACCGGCTCCGCATACTTCTTCTCGATCCTGCATATTTCCCTTGCCAGCCTTTTGTGCATATCATCAGGTGTTTTCTCAAACAGATTGCCGAATGAATCTTTGACTGCATACTTGTTGGCCCATACTCTTGCTGCAAGATCATCTCCTTTAAAATACTCAATTGAAGCACTTATAACTTCATCATGTGTATAAGATTTTCTGCTTGTATCTTCAGTAGCCTGTTCTGAATCGTATTTTTTTACGGAAATCTTTACCGTATCAATCCTGGTATTTTCATCCTTCTGAGTTAATTTTTTCTCCACTTCTTTCATTTCAATTTGTGAGGCTGGCTCAGATTCATCGACAAAAAGTTCTCCCATTGACAGATCAATTTTTGGGTTTTACTTGAAAATTAGCTAGTTCGAATTATGATCAGTAATTCTTACAGGTTTTGCTAAATTAAGAAAGGACATAAGGAGAAGCAAGTTATAATTATTAACAATCAAGCCTATTTATTAACGGTATATTATAATGGCTTATAAATGTTTAATATACGATCAAGGTACAGCTATACGGATCTGCTTTGATTGATACAATTATTTGACACAAAAAGTTTCCTGCATTATGATTTTTCAACTTTAAAGTAAGGATATTCCCCGGTATATAGACAAAAAAAAGAGGGTCCTCAGACCCTCTCTTTAAATATTATAAATATTAAAAAATAAACCTGATTCCAAGAAGGCTACCCCAGGTACTGGATGTACTGACACTTTTTGAAAGCTGTGTCAGTTCCTCGAAATTCTCAATTGATGTAGCGTTTAGCCTGAATTCAGGTTCTGTTGTTGCGTCAGGATATGTAGTAACTCTGAGAGGCCTGACGTTATCATAAGTAGCCAACGGGTTATAGGTGTATGTTCCCCATTTATCGTTAATCATATTGCCAACATTAAGCAGGTCGATACTTATTTGCAGGGTATATCTTCTATCTTTCCCGAAATTGGAAAATATATCCTGGAGTACTTTCAGGTCGAAGCGATGCAGCCATGGCTGAACATGACCGAAGCGTTCCGCATATTCTCCTTTATGGGCACTGAGGTATTCATTATTATTTACGTATTCCCAGAATGCTTCCTGTTGTTCTGTGGCGGTCATCCCCATGTAAGGTGCGAAGCTCAGTTCATCCTCACTTGCCGGTATATACATCAGGTCTGAGGAAACACCGTCATTATTAAGGTCATTATAATATGTATAAGACCAGCGGCCTGTCTGGTAACCCTGGTAAACCAGAGAAACTGTAGTAGCAAAATTCCTGGCATATTCTTTTCTGTATGATATATTTCCAATAATCCTGTGAGGTACGGCAAAGTTTGAGAAGCTCAGTTCAGGATCATTAAGGCTTCCCACTGCCGTATTGGATGAATATGCTGAATATGCAAAAGATCCCGGGTTAGATGTAATATCCTTTGCCATGGTATATGTATAAGCAATCATACCCGAGAGCCCCATGCTGAAATTCTTTGTGAGCTGGGCAGTAAGTGAATACTGGTAACCCTTGTTTGTATTTGTAAGTACGGTTGCATTGCCTATTGAATTAACGACCCTGCGTGTATCATAATCATAAATAGGACGGTCATCAGGCCCCACCATACTGCCTATGGGATCAGCCAGATTAACATTAATCTGTTTAATAGCATTGACATCCTTTGTGTAAAGAGCCTCAGCCGTAAATACCATATTCCATGGAAGCTCAACGTCAATACCTAATGTTGTGCGCCATATTTGCGGGAATTTAAAGTCTTTGCTGACCTCTGCAAGTGCTGCGCCAGAAGGAATGTCACTTGGGCTCTGGGGGAACAAGTCAGGCCTGTCCTCAATAAATGATCTGAAATCGGGATGGAATTCCAGTCCCACCAGGTTAGGATCACCCGGGCCCCATCCTATTTCCGGGGCCTGTATCATGCCCGAGTTTGTAGGCTGGTTTGTAAACCATACAAATGGCAGCAAGCCGGTAAAGACACCTGATCCTCCCCTTAACTGTAAAGACCGGTCTCCTTTAACATCCCAGTTAAAACCCAGTCGTGGGGAAATCAACAACTGTTTTTCCGGCCATGTATCTACGCTCATTTTATAACCATCAGCAAATGTGAGAGCTGTAATAGCAGGATTCTCCTCAACATTATCAAGATAGAAAGGCATTTCCAACCTGACACCATATGTTATTTTTACATTGGGGTTAACCTTCCATTCATCTTGTGCATAAAGTGCTGCCATACCAAAGGTAAGTTCGGCACCCGGAGCAGCTTCGCCATTATAACCATATGTTACACCAAAACCTATAGGATCGGCCCCATTTATAAAATCGTCAACTGAGTCATAACGGTAGTATGTTGTACCTTCACGTATGTAGGAATTACGGAAAAACAGGCGGTCATAGGAAGCTCCTGTGGTAATTGTATGCTTGTCGAACAGGAAGGTTACATTATCATTAATACTAAGTGTTTTGTTGGTTACATCATTATTGTAGCTGAACAGTTCGTACCCGAAGGACATATACTGGTCTCCACCCTCCCAGATATCAACAAATGGGAAAAGCTCTGAATTACTTGTACGTGTATCCTGAATAAATGTCCAGCTTGCTAATAGTTTATTTGAGATTTTTACTCCGAAGTTACTGTTCAGTTCACCGGTTATTGAACGAACAGTGTTCTTAAATCCATAGAAAGCATTTGAAAAAGCAAGTGACTCACTACTTATCCGGCCACTTGCCCTTAAATTATTAGGAGGTCCGCTGTTACGGTTTGTCTGCTGGTCTGATATTCCAACCACATCATTATAACGAAGTGTAAACTTGTGCTCATCACTTATATTCCAATCGATACGAACAAGTATTTTTGTATTTTGATTCTTGAAAGGATCAAAATCCTTGTATTTACCCGGATCATAATCATAGGTTGAAAGCAGGTGATCCCTGACCCGGATCATATCTGACTCCAGGGTACGCGAAATCATATTATCAGGATCTGCCACACCATCGGTACTCGGTTTCCATGATACTCCCGGAACTGATTCATTCTCATATTCGCCACTGACAAAAAAGAATAGTTTATCCTTGATGATCGGGCCGCCAAGACGCAATCCATAATTCTGTGAATTCCTTTCATTAGCTCCTGACACATCATTGCCGTCAACAGTGTTCCCTGTAAATGATTTGGGACGGATGTAGGTATATACCGACCCCTTAAAAGTATTATCTCCACTTCTGGTAACAGCATTGATACTGGCACCTGTAAACTGTGAAAGTCGTACGTCGAATGGAGCCATATTTATTGTTATTTCTTCAATGGCGTCCAGTGCAATTGGCTGTGCATTACCGCCCGGCAGGGGATTACTGCTCAAACCAAAATTATTATTAAAAGCAGCACCGTCAACAGTGATAGTATTAAAACGTCCATCCCTTCCTCCAAAAGAAGTGCCCTGCGCCTGCGGTGTATATTTTGTGAAATCAGTAATACTGCGGCTGATCGTAGGTAACGTGTTCAGTTCACGGTTACTGATGTTGGACTGTGTGCCCGCCCTGTCTGAATTAAGAATATAATTGCCAAAGCCTGCCGATACGATAATCTCTTCCAGTTCGGTTGTTGATTCAGATAACCGACCGTTCTGAATATATGTTTCACCAAGCTTAAGATAAATGTCACTATATGACATGGTACCAAATCCTACAAATGATACCTTTAATGTGTAGGGGCCTCCTACACGCATATTCAGTACTCTGTAGTTACCTGCAACATCTGTAACAGTTGTGTATTGTGTACCTGAGGGTTCATGCATGATGATAACCGTTGCACCGGGCAATGGCTCACCATTCTCACCCAAAATTTGACCACCTATTCCTGATGTTGTTCTTCCCTGGCCAAACAGAGCGGAAGCAGTCATAAATACCAATAATAATGGCATCCAAATGAATCGCTTTTTCATCAATTTTAAATTTTAGATTATAAATTAGTTACATTAGTAATATAAAAAGTTCTGTCGCTTACGGCTAATCTAATTAAAAATGTTTTTAATGGGTCACTAATATAAAGCTTTGTATTTCCAAACATTTTACATTTCAGTTACATTTTATATACAAATAAGAGTAGCTTTTTAAACAGGATATTAACAGCATGTTGTTAATAACTATAAAATGATCATTTGAGTCTTCCCCTGAGCACTTCCATTCAACAGGCATATCCCACACATACTTCCTGACATGCACCGTATTGTGGCAGGGTATCTCTCATAAACAAATGCACCGTCTCGGTGAACATGTCAGGCAAGGACCAAAATATTCTCTTAATTTTGTAAGAGTTAAACAACAATAAATACCAATGATCCACCTTCTTGCACTAGTAATATCCATTGGCCTGCAGATTGTCGCCGCATCGATAGCTCTGCGCTTTATGAGACTCACAAAGTACCGCCTGTCATGGATACTCCTTTCTCTTGCTTTCACCTTCATGGCCATAAGGAAACTAATACATCTCATTGAACTGACACGGGGTGTGGAAACACTGGATATGTCAGCAATTGATGAATGGATCGCAGCTATTATTTCTGTAATGATATTTGGTGGGGTGATCCTTATAAGGGAACTTTTCTTATCTCTGAAAAAAGCTGAGATTGAAAGGCTCAGATCAGAGAGAAAATTACTGCATGCAATTATTAACACTGAAGAAAATGAGAGAAAACGCTTTGCTAAAGACCTGCATGATGACCTGGGCCCCCTGTTGTCAACTGTAAAAATGTCAATAACGGCATTGTCAGCCAGGGCAGCCGATCCCGTAGATAAAGAAATTATAAATAATACGAGCCATGTGGTAAACGAAGCAATAGCAGCTATCAAGGATATCTCAAATACACTGAGCCCACATGTGCTCTCCAACTTCGGACTGGTAAGTGCCACAAATTCTTTTATTCAAAAGATCAGTAAAGCCAGGGATTTTAAGTTTACATTCGACAGCAATGTGGGTGAAAAAAGACTTGACAGTGATATTGAAGCTGTAGTCTATCGTTCACTGTGTGAACTTATCAATAATTCCCTCAAACATTCAGGAGCATCAAACATTTCAATTGACATGAACATACATGGGAATTTTATAATTTTGCAATATAAGGATGACGGCAGAGGATTTGACACTGCGATACTTGACAGTGAAGAGAATCCGGGAATGGGTTTATCGAACATTCAGACCCGGGTTAGATCAGTAAATGGTATATTTGTACTCGAAAGCAGCACGGGTGAGGGTATGCATTCATTAATAAAAATCAACATCAGAGAATAATCCGGTGAGTTATGAGTAAGATAAAGATAGTCATTGCGGATGATCATCAACTGTTCAGGAACGGCCTGAGAATTCTGCTTGACGCCTTCGATGACTTTGATATCATAGGTGAAGCCTGCAACGGAGAAGAGGTATTGAAGATTATAACCAATTCAGAATGCCATATAATACTCATGGATATAGATATGCCGGTAATGGATGGGATTGAATCGACTCGCAGGGCACTTGCTACTGATCCTGACTTAAATATAATAGCGCTTTCCATGTATGGGGAGGAAGACTATTACCACAGCATGGTTGAGGCCGGCGCCAAAGGATTTATCCTGAAAGACTCAGACATCAACGAAGTGAAAGATGCCATCATCACAGTACATAATGGAGGTAACTACTTCTCACAGGAGCTGCTTCAGCATGTGATACAAAAAATAAGGTCCAGGGAGACAGAAACAAAACATGCCAATCTTTCAAAACGCGAGAAAGAAATATTACTGAAGATATGTGAGGGATTATCAAACCAGGAAATAGCTGACACCCTGTTTATAAGTAAGAGGACTGTAGATAAACACAGGGCCAACCTGCTCAGTAAAACACAGTCAAAAAATACTGCGAGCCTGATCCTGTATGCAATAAAAAACAAGATAATAGAAGTATAACCATTAAGTCAAAACCTGCTTTATGTCCGAATCTCATTCATTGGGTAAGAACGGTGAGCGATTGGCGATAAAATATCTCCGGCAGAACGGTTACAGGGTGCTTGAGAAAAACTGGGTTACAGGAAGGAAAGAAATAGACATCATAGCCGAAGATGGCGAATTCATAATATTTATTGAAGTAAAAACCAGAATGGCCGATTTTCAGCTGCATCCCCGTGATGCTGTGTCCGTGCCAAAGCAGCGTAATATTATTTATGCGGCACAAACCTATATTCAGAGGAACGAAATAGAAAAAGAGGCAAGATTTGATATAATTACTGTTGTTATGGATGGGGCAAAGCATGAGCTGGAGCATATAAAGGATGCGTTTTACCCAACCCTGTAGTCACCTTCGGAAAATCTTAAATATTTCTTAATCCATCTTCAGAAGAAGAGCCTGTTCATGTAAACGGCACATGATGTATCTGATCTCTTAAATCACACCCCTGAAGCGTTCAGGAATTATCACAATGGGTTTTCCCCGTAGCATCCCTGGCTTGTTCAATGCATAAAGCGGGCGGTAAAGACTCTGCCTCCTTCGTGCTTTTGCAAAAAAGTCATCGCCATTTATCGCGTCAGCTTCCCGGATCAGGTTAAAAAGCTCGAATCTCCTGTCAAGGTGACCCTGCCATCCCACTTTAAGGAGAGACTCATCATTTAGCTTATCCAGCGAGGTATGATAATCCGCCATCCCGAAATGGAAAAGATACAGATAAGGGTCAATGTGAAAATTCCTTCCTTTGACCCTGTGAAAACCCGAACCCCAGGTAATAGGCCTGGTGGCAACCACAGCCTTGGTGTACCTGGCTGAAACGTGGGCATATCTCCTCTGTTCAAGGAAGGGTCTGCTTAAGTCTAAAGGCTTTTCCTCCTTGAGGTGCTGCCCCACATCCAATCCCAGGGCTGAAAGAGACGATGTTCTAATGGGCCGGTTAAAGTATTCCGGGAAGGTCCGCTCTATAGCAGGGTCAATTACCAGGAATTCATCAATATCATGAGCAATGACGATATCATATCTGTTGAACAACGACCTTGCCAGGTTCGAGATTAACCTCGCCCGGCTACGATCTCCGCCCGACCTGCTTTGTTCCCTCCGGGGCAGCCTTATAAGATTAATATGTTCATGACCTTCCGGGAGTGACTGGTCATGGCCGTCAATAATAAGGAACAGGTTCCCGGGTTCCAGTTGCCGGCCATAATACTTTATCCACTTAACGGCAAAAAAGCTGCCATTCCTTACCATTGATATTACTGCAATTTTGGGAAGTCCGGAACCAACCATTGAGCTTTGAGTATGTTCAGACCAAAATTGCGAAAAAAAATTAAAATCGATACCTTTAAAATAAAAAAATGTCAGCCGACGACCGCGTACAGTCTGATCAACCAATTGATGCAATTGTTTTATGGGTTGACGGCAGTGATCCCGTACTGGCTGAAAAACGCACCCTTTATCTAAAAGATGAAAATAAAACCAGCGAGCATTCCGGTGCTCTTCCCACCCGTTTTGCCTCCAACAATGAAATAAGATATTGTATATTATCAATACTTAAGTTCGCCCCTTTTATCAGGAATATTTACATCGTTACAGATGAGCAGGATCCGGGTCTGAATGAAGAAATTGAAAAATATTTCCCGGGGAGATCAGACTCCCTGAAAATAATTGATCACAAAGATATATTCAGAGGATTTGAAAAATACCTGCCAAGCTTCAACAGCTCGTCCATAGAATCAATGATCTGGAGAATCAAGGGATTATCCGAAAATTTCATCTACTTTAATGACGACATATTCCTTATAAGAGAAACAGGTCCTGATGACTGGTTTGTCAATAACAGGCCTGTTCTCAGAGGCAGATGGAAGATGCCACCTTACAAGAAGATGCTTGGTACTTATATTAAAGTATTTGTAAATAAGATGCTCCGCAAAAATCCATATTACCAGCCAAGGCTTTCATTTTACATCCGACAGTGGAAAGCGGCCAGGATCCTTGGAATGAGGACCAGGTATTATTTCTACTGTCATATACCTCATCCCCTGAACAGGAAAAGACTGGAAAATTACTTCATTGAGAACAAAGAATTAATCGAGAAAAATATTTCTTACCGCTTCAGAAGCGAACATCAGTTCGTTATGCCCTCCCTTGCTTACCATTTAGAAATATTGAGCGGGAACAGAAACATGGCAAAACTAAACATGGTATATTTACATCCTTATTATTCAATTAAACGTCTTGGTAGAAAGATCAACAGGTGTGAAAATGACCCTGGAATTAAATCTGTATGTGTTCAAAGCCTTGATATGATTGACAATGCCATAAAAGAACGAATTTTTAACTTCATGGACAGTATCCTGGATAACGGTAAAGATGGAAGATAAATCTGAATATATTAAGGATCATCCTGTTGATGTAGTAATAGCCTGGGTTGATGGCAATGACCCCGTTCTTGCTGAAAAAAGAAACCGATACATAAGGGAGGGGGAAAGTTCCAGTCTCAGCTCCGGGGCACATTCAACACGTTTTGCATCAATAAATGAAATACGTTACTGTGTGCTATCCATATTAAAATTCGCACCCTTCATAAGAAATATCTTTATCATTACCGATGGACAGGATCCGGACCTCTGGGATGATATTAAGAAGTATCACCCTGACAGACTTGATTCTTTCAGAATTGTCGATCATAAAGAGATTTTCGAGGGTTTTGAAGATTACTTACCAACATTCAACAGCATATCAATAGGGAATATGATCTGGAGGATAAAGGGTCTTTCAGATAACTTTGTCTATTTCAATGACGATACTTTTTTAATAAGGAAGATAGAGCCTGAAGATTGGTTTTCAGGCAACAGGCCGGTAATGCGTGGAAGGTGGGTGCCAGCCCCCTTTCCAAGAATATTATGGTATACGATCAGGATCGGTATAAAAAAGCATTTATTAGGAAATACAGACTACCAGCCAAGGGCTTCTTTCCATATGGGACAGTGGAATTCAGCTCGCCTGGCGGGTTACAGGATAAGGTATTTTACCAACAGCCATACACCACATTCTGTTGAACGTAAAAGAATGCAGGAGTACTTCAGTAAGAATGCCTCTGTACTTGAGAAAAACATTAAACACCGTTTCCGTAATTATAGACAATTTACCTTTATAGCCTTATCAAATCATTTACAACTTCTTGACGGTAACAGGCAGATAGCAAATCCGGGGCTGGTTTATCTGCAACCATATAAACGCCCGAAGGATTATATCGATAAGAAGATACATTTCTGCGAGAATAATCCGGATATCAAGTTCCTCTGTGTACAGAGCCTTGATCTATGTGAAAAAGAAAAACAGGAAAAACTGCTTGGCTGGTTAAAAGCCCGGTTGCAACAGGATCATCATGTTCTTTAACATTTTTTCTGCAACTCTCATAATAAAATCTTAATTTGGTACTTAAAATCTAAATCCTATACAATTATGAAATCAAAAATAATTAGCGTTTTGATCGTAGCCTTTCTTTTCCTCAATGCCAGCGCACAGAGGAACAGGGCAAATACAGATGACCAGCCCGAAGGTTACAAGTTCACAACAGTAGTCAGCCACGAAGCAACACCTGTTAAGAACCAGTCGCGTACGGGCACCTGCTGGTGCTTTGCTACAACATCGTTTATCGAATCTGAGTTATTACGCATGGGTAAGGGCGAGTATAATCTTTCCGAGATGTTTATCGTTCGTCATAATTATATTGACAGAATCAAGGATAATTACCTCAGGAGAGGTAAAGGCAACCTCGGTCCCGGAAGCCTGGCGCATGACTGGATGGAAGTATTTTCAGAACATGGAATGGTGCCTGAAGAAGTGTTTTCAGGGATTAATTATGATTCTGAAACCCATAACCATAGTGAATTGCAGGCATTCATTAATGCCGTCGCCCCGATAGCTGTTGAAAGGAGAGATGAATCAGAGGAGTATTATGAAATCATCGATGCAGTACTTGCCACCTATCTTGGCGAAATACCTGAACGTTTTACTTATAAAGGTCAGTCTTATACACCGCAAAGTTTTGCCGAAAGCCTGGGGATAAATCCTGATGATTATGTTGAAATCACCTCTTTCTCCCACTTCCCCTTCTATACAGTGGGGCAGGTTGAAGTACCTGACAACTGGAGGCATGAAGCAATGTATAATGTCCCAATTGATGAGCTGGTTGAAATAATGGATTATGCCCTGGAAAATGGTTATACAGTAGACTGGGACGGCGATGTAAGCGAAAGAGGATTCTCTCATGCAAATGGAGTGGCCATAAATCCTGATGTTACAAAAATTGAAGATCTATCAGGCACCGACAGGGCTCGTTTTGAGAATCTGCCCCGTGGCACAAGGTCCGAAGCGGAATATAGTTTTGATAAACCATTACCTGAAATTGATGTTACCCAGGAAATCAGGCAGGAAGGGTATGAGAAATTCGTAACAACCGATGACCACCTGATGCATGTAACCGGTATCGTAAAAGACCAGAATGGTACAAAGTATTATATCACCAAAAATTCATGGGGTACCGAACGCAATAAGTTCGGTGGCTACCTGAATATGTCTGAAAGCTACGTTAAGGCCAAGGTGATATTTATTATGGTACATAAAGATGCTGTACCCGACGATATAAGGGCAAAGTTAGGAATCTAATAGAGAAAAACGATAAAAACTTAGTCGAGTAAGGTTGAGCGCCCCGAAAAATTCGGGGCTGTTGAGGAAGTTGAGTAGCTGTAAATATACTGCTCAACTTCTTCAACATTACTAAACCAGAATGCCGCAGGCAGTAAGCTCAACATAGTAGTAGGTTGTATTTTAATCCCTGAGAGCTTCCTAATCCTAAAAATGTTGATTGTTACCCTGCTCCCTGTCTTAGCGGAGACCCTGGCCGGCCAACGGGAGCGTCAGGGACCCATGCCCCCTGCTATATCAGCAGGTTACATCCCCTGATGTCACTATTGTCAAAGCGTCCAACAATTTCGAAGCTCCCATCCGGATGTGAAACACCCAGGTCAGACGTTTCCAGGAAGGAACAGGAATATATGTTTGCCAGGTCAATAATATTAACAGCGCCTGTCCTGCCATGGCCATAATAACTAAAAGGATCGTGGGGGTCGCGTATCAAAATCTTCATCCATCCGGGTGCTGTGAATATTCCTCCTCCTTTTGAATAGGCCTGGCTGAGCAATTCTGTCATGCCGTACTCAGAATGAATACTCTCCATCCCAAAACTTTCTTTAAGTATTGAATGAAGCTCTTCCCTCGTTATTTCTTCCCTTCTGCCCTTCATTCCCCCGGTCTCCATTACAATATGATTTTCAAGGTTAATCCTGCTGTATTCAGCAAGATCAAGTAATGCAAAACTCACCCCGAGCAACAGAATTTTCTTACCCTCATCATCCAGTAATTTTATGTTTCTCACAAGTGACCGGTAATCATCAAGGAAGAAGCCACTCATTTCGGAACCGCTCAGTTCAATAAGTCTATTGACCATGTATACCAGCGATGATCCTTCTCTTTCAAGATAGGAAGGCAGAAGGGCAAGTATTGCGTATTTATTTATATCACCATAAAATTTCCTGAAACAGGTGGTAAGGCTCCTTTCATATATACTGAGATCAGCTACATAGTGACTGCTCTTCGTCATCCCGGTTGTTCCACTGCTGATAAATACTTTCGCAGCCTCACGTTTATCTGTAAGCACCTTCTGATTCCTGAAAACGGATACTGGCAGGAAGGGTATTTCAGTTAATCCATTCACCGATTGATAATCCACACCCAGTTCGTTAATCCACCGGGCGTAAACAGTATTATTCATGGCCTGGTACCTGAAAATCTCCAGGCTTAAGTCTGCAAAATCATTTTCTGATGATATATTAAATACATCATTTACAAGTGCATCCATTACTGAGAGAAAGTATTTGAACCATCCGGTTGTATCCTCCACTCGATTGTAACTTCTGCATATGCACCGCTCTCCCTGTCTTCAAGCACCAGGTTTTTTATCCTGAACTTAACGTAATTATCCTCGCTGGTTTTAAACACATAGACCTGGTGCTCGCTTATATTATCTGCAAAAAGCGTCCAGGTATATGTGCCTACCTGCAGCAGGTTATCGAAAAAGTCCTTTGCTTCAGCAGCTGTATTAAAATCCCCTGCCAGGGCATACGATTCCGTAATGTTGGGTGTGTCGAGGTAGGCTCCCGAGACATTCCCCTGGACATCAGTCCTGGCATGAACTGTAATATCGGGTGGTGGTGTGTCACTTGTTTTCAGCTTTATTCCAAGCTCAAAGGAATAGCCTATGGCATAATAAGGTCCATATCCGTAAAGAGCATTATCTATGGTAAACTCCCCGGCATATTTCGTTGCAGGTTCCTTATCGCACGACACCATAATGCCCGACAGGATAACCAGTCCAAGCAATAATGATATTTTCGTTCTTTTATACATATTATTTTATGTCATCTCCTCTTACAGCTGCAATACCCGGGAGTATTTTACCCTCCATATATTCGAGCATAGCACCGCCTCCGGTAGAAACATAGCTTACCCTGTCGGCAAGCTTGTTTTTATTTATTGCCGCAACCGAATCGCCTCCACCGATTAGACTGAAAGCACCCTTATCTGTTGCTTCAGCTATGGCTTTAGCTATTTCGCTTGTCCCCCTGGAGAATTTTTCCATTTCGAAAACACCCATGGGGCCGTTCCATAAGATAGTTTTTGATGCCTTGATAACCTCTGTAAATGCCTTTATCGATTTCTCCCCTATATCCAGTCCCATCCATCCCTCTTCAATAGAACCCGAATCAGACTGACCGGTTTTGGCATTTTCATCAAACTTATCAGCATTAACGCTATCAGCAGGAAGGTATATTTTTACGTTTTTTTGCCGTGCCGATTCAACAATATCCAGTGCCAGGTTCATCTTATCCTCCTCACACAGTGAATTGCCTATCTTTCCACCCTGCGCCTTGATGAATGTATAAGCCATTGCTCCTCCTATAATAAGGTTATCAACCCTTTCGAGCAGGTTTTCAATTATAAGTATCTTATCTGACACTTTGGCTCCCCCCATGATAGCAGTAAATGGTTTTTCCGGGTCGTGTATAACTTTGTCCATGCTCTCAAGCTCCTTGTTAATAAGGAATCCGAAGAGTTTCTCATCCGGAAAAAAGCGGGCAATAATTGTGGTTGATGCATGTGCTCTGTGAGCTGTGCCAAATGCATCATTTACATATACATCACATCCTTCAGCGAGTTTTTCTGCAAACCCTTCAATACCTTTTGTCTCTTCCTTGTAAAACCGCAGGTTCTCAAGCAATAAAATATCACCCGGCTTCAGGTTTTCTTTTAATTTCAATGTATCATCCCCTATACAGTCGGGTGCAAATTTGACAGCACTGCCTGTAAGCTGTTCAAGTTCAGGTATAATATGTTTCAGCGAAAATTTTTCCTCAGGTCCTTCCTTCGGCCGGCCCAGGTGAGACATAAGCACTGCTGAACCTCCATCGTTCATGATCTTTCTTATTGTAGGCAGAGCTCCTTTTATCCTTGTATTGTCTGTCACCTTGAAATCACTGTCAAGCGGAACATTGAAATCTACCCTCACAATAGCTTTTTTACCCGTGAAACTATAATTGCTGATGTTTTTCATTAACTCATATTTATATGTTAGAAAATCAAACCTGAAAATTAACTGAGAATAAAGGTCTGTAGATTAATGATATATAAATATTAAAATATTAAAAGCCATGTTATTACAACGATATACAAACCTACAATATTTTAATTAAAAATGAATCTTATTTTCTATTTTTGTTATTACTAAAAACGCGTAAATGAAATTTTCAGATATAATAGGACAGGATGAAATTATAAATAAACTCGTAAGGTCGGTCAAAGAGGAAAGAGTCAGTCACGCCCAGATTTTTGCAGGTCCCCAGGGATGTGGTAAACTGGCCCTGGCTATTGCTTTTGCTCAGTATATATCATGCGAAAACAGGCAGGGTGATGACTCCTGTGGTGCATGCCCTGCATGTATCAAATACGGAAAGCTTGTACATCCCGACCTGCATTTTGTATTCCCGGTGATTAACAAAGGATCCGGCGAAACGGTAAGTGATAATTTTATCTCGGAATGGAGGGGATTTGTTAATAATTCGCCTTATTTCGACCTGAACCAGTGGCTGGCAGAAATAGGTGTAAAGAACCAGCAGGGCTTGATATATGCATCAGAGGCAGGTGAAATATTGAAAAAATTGAGTCTGAAAACCTATGAATCTGACTTTAAAGTCATGATAATCTGGATACCCGAGAGGATGCATCCTTCGACAGCCAATAAATTACTTAAGTTGATTGAGGAACCACCGGATAAGACTCTTTTCATTCTTGTTTCTGAAGAACCGGACCTCATATTGCCAACAATCAATTCAAGATGCCAGTTCGTGAGAATCCCGTCAATCAGCCAAAATGCCATCAGGGATTATATTATGCAGACCTATAATCTTGACGAACGTAAGGCAGATATGATTGCCAGGCTATCACAGGGTAATTATCTCAGAGCTATTGAATTCATAGAAGAAAATGAATCCAGGATAGTCAATCTTACAAATTTTATCGAACTTATGAGGCTGGCATACAAGAGAGATATTCCTTCTCTGGTAGAATGGTCCGAGGAGATAGCAACCAGGGGAAGGGAGACACAAAAGGGGTTTCTTGGTTTCTCCCTTTCACAGCTGCGTGAAAATTATATACTTAATGTTGCAGGAAATAATAATAAACTGGTACTTCTGGAAGGAAAGGAAGCTGAATTTGCAAAAAAATTCAATTCTTATATAAATAATAACAACATTGCAGGCCTGAATAATGAGTTTTCGAAAGCTTATTCCCATATAGCTGCTAATGGTAATCCCAGGATTGTCTTTCTCGACCTTGCACTTAAGGTGGCCAGCCTTATACGCTGATCAAGGTATCTGACAGTAATAAATAATTGATATAAAGTCAAATTATAATTAAATTTGCCTGACCGTAAAAAATATAATTGTACACACTACATATAGTCACTCCCGCATCGCGGGGGATTAAAGGAATAAGATAATGGATAGCGAGGAGAATAAAATAGCAGAGGATGATAATTACATCCCTGAAGAAACAATATACCGGCAAGACAATCTCAAGTTAAATTCTCTAAACTGGCTTTCAGACATCCCTGATACAGGCCTTGAGACTGATATTGTTGAGATAAGCTTTAAAAACACCCGAAAAGGCTTCTACCGGAATGTAAATAAACTCAGGCTGGAAGAAGGAGATATTGTTGCCGTAGAAGCTTCCCCGGGGCATGACATCGGCAGGGTGTCAATGAGAGGCCGGCTGGTAAAGTCAAAATTAAGACAACAAAAAGTTGTTCCCGCACCTGAAGATATAAAAAAGATTTACCGGAAAGCCAAACCTGTTGACATTGAAAAATGGGAGGACGCGAGGAAACAGGAAATACCGGCTATGCTTAAATCCAGAATGTTAGCAAAGGACCTTGACCTTGATATGAAAATTGGAGATGTTGAATATCAGGGCGACAAGACAAAGGCTATTTTCTACTATATAGCAGATGAGAGAGTCGACTTCAGGCAACTTATTAAAGTGCTTGCCGAAGAGTTCAGGGTTAGAATTGAGATGCGTCAGATCGGAGCAAGGCAGGAAGCAGGCAGAATAGGAGGAATAGGATCCTGCGGAAGGGAATTATGCTGCTCATCATACCTGTCTAATTTTATATCCGTAACCACCGCATATGCAAGATGCCAGGATCTGTCGCTTAATCCCCAGAAACTGGCAGGCCAATGTGGAAAACTAAAATGCTGCCTGAACTTTGAACTTGATTGCTACGTCGATAAACAAAAATCCTTCCCCCCTAAAGACCCCCTTGAAACACTGGAAGGTAAAGCATGGTTCACCAAGATGGAAATATATAAAGGAATATACTGGTATTCCTTAGATCCTGACACCCAGGTTAATATGATAGCAGTGCCCGTGGAAAGAGTGGCTGAAATACAGCAAATGAACCGCAAGGGCGAAAAACCACCTAAACTGGTAGAAATAGATTTTGATAACAGCAATCCGGCAAGTTTCAATGACGTTGTGGGAAATGACAGTTTGTCAAGGTTTGAAAAAAAACAGGATAGAACTAAAAGAAAAACTAAAAGGGGAAAAAGAAAGAATAATAATGAAAAAAGAAAATAATACCAGTCTGATTATTCCGGGCATCCTCGTAATTCTTTTTATCAACCTCACTTCATGTAACCCGGGAATCAGTTATACCGACAGTGAAAAAATACCAGGATATGTCTGGAATGCCAGCAATATAATTTCATTTGAGGTTCCGGTAAGCGATACCATCAATACTTTTGATATAAATCTCATAATCCGTACCGATAATTCCTACCCGTATCGTAACCTTTTTCTTTTTATTAGAACCACATCGCCTGAAGAAACAAGTATTATAGATACCGTTGAATATTTTCTTGCTGATGAAAAAGGAAACTGGCACGGCTCAGGTCTTGGCGATGTGAATGACCTGTCGGTGCCTTTCAAAACCAATATATTGTTTCCTGACGAAGGAACTTATACTTTTAATATACAGCATGGTATGAGAGATCAAAACCTTGATGGCGTAACTGACATAGGAATACAGATAAGAAAAAGAAAAAAATAAAACCGCAAGGCCTTGGGCAAAAATAAGCTGAGGAAATGGTCTGAGATGGAAAATTATTCCCATGTTATACAACCCCGTTTCGAGGATGTATTCAGGAAAGACCATGAGTTGAAAGGCAAATGGAATGAAGCTTTTTTTGGTAATAACAATCCGCTTATCCTTGAACTAGGCTGTGGCAAAGGTGAATATACCGTCGGTATGGCCCGTATGTTTCCTGAGAAGAATTTTCTCGGGATAGATATAAAAGGAGCCAGAATGTGGAAGGGTGCCATGATGGCAAAAAATCAATCATTGAAAAATGTGGGTTTTTTAAGAACAAGGATCGAATTGATAGAATCATTTTTCGACAGGGATGAAGTGGATGAGATATGGCTTACTTTTCCTGATCCACAGTTGAAGAAAAGAAGAAACAAGAAAAGACTGACCGGCTCCCGGTTCCTTAACCATTACCGTTCATTCCTCAAAAAAGACGGATTGATCCATCTTAAGACCGATAGTCTGGAAATGTATAACTATACACTGAACCTGATCAAAAATAACAACCTGGATATCATTAAAAATTCCGCTGACCTGTATTCAGACAAAGAGCCTGGTGAAAATCTTATAATACGCACTCATTACGAACAAATGTTCCTTGATGAAGGGAAAAAGATAACCTATATCTGCTTCAGGATCGACAAGAATAAACCGGTTATAGAAATAAGTGAAGATGAAGACTGAGAATTCATTCTTTCTGAAAGTATATGAAGTGACAGCCAGAATCCCGTACGGAAAGGTCACCTCTTATGGGGCCATAGCAAGATATTTAGCCACCGCAGGATCAGCACGAATGGTAGGGTGGGCACTTAATAACTGTCATACAAGGGAAGAATACATACCGGCACACCGTGTTGTAAACAGGAATGGACTCCTTACCGGCAAACATCACTTTGGAAATTCAACTACCATGCAACAACTGCTTGAAAATGAAGGAGCAGTAATTGAAAACGACCGTATTATCAACTTTAAGGAAAAATTCTGGGACCCCTCAACAGAACTTGATTAGTCCTTTGAGCTTAGAAAAAAATTCCTTAAACTTGCTTCTTTCTATTTAATTTAAATAAAAACAAGCTGTAAAATTCAATTAAATATGTATTCACACCAACAAATAATTGAAGTCCTGAAGAAAGTAAAATATCCGGGTAAAGAAGACATCGTTACCCTGGGAATGGTTGAGAAAGCAGAACATACTTCAGAGGGCATCGTAATAATACTTAAGACTGAGAGGCCAAAAGATCCCGTGGCCTCTTCACTTAAACATGCATGCGTAAAATCCCTTAAGGATGCTTTCGGTCCTGATACTGAAATCTCTTCAGTTGAAATCAAAGGGCCCGAACCAAGGGTAAAAACAAAACCACTCACTGATGATCTTATTCCCGGCGTAAAAAATATCATTGCAATAGCATCAGGCAAAGGTGGGGTGGGCAAATCGACCATAGCTGTTAATGTAGCTGTAGCACTTGCCCGTCGTGGATATGCAACAGGATTACTCGATGCCGATATCTTCGGCCCTTCAGCTCCAAAAATGTTTGACACTGAAAACGAAAGACCTCATGTCAGAAAAGAAGGTGAAAAAGATATGGTAATCCCGGTGGATAAATATGGTGTAAAAGTGCTCTCTGTTGGATACTTTGTCTCACAAGACGATGCTGTTGTCTGGCGCGGACCCCTGGCCTCAAATTTTCTTAAACAGCTACTCGGACAGGGTGACTGGGGCGAACTGGATTATCTTATTGTTGATCTTCCGCCAGGAACAAGTGATATACACCTTACACTGGTACAGTCAGTTGGTGTAACGGGAGCAGTAATAGTATCAACCCCTCAGAAGGTTGCTCTGGCAGATGCAATAAAAGGAATATCTATGTTCAGTAATGAAAAGATAAATGTCCCCGTTCTCGGCCTTGTAGAGAACATGTCATGGTTTACGCCGGCTGAACTGCCCGATAATAAATATTATATTTTCGGCAAAGAGGGATGTAAGAAACTTGCGGAAGATATGAATATACCGTTGCTCGGGCAAATACCTGTTATTCAGAGTATTTGCGAAAGCGGCGACAGTGGATTACCAGTGGCAATGCATGATGACGCCATAGGAAAAGCATTCGAAAAATTAGCACTTGAACTGGTTGACAAGACAGAAGAGAGAAACAGGGAACAGGATCCTACTCAAAAAGTACAGGTAAATTAATAACAATGGAAACAGATAAAATGGACAACCTGCAATCGAGGGTAAAAGCAACACTCGAAAAATTAAGACCTTATCTCCAGGCTGACGGAGGTGATATAGAGCTGGTTGAAATCACAGATGACCTCATAGTAAAAGTAAGACTCAAAGGTGCCTGCCAGGGCTGTCCTTTCAGTATGCAGACGCTTAAGGGAGGAGTTGAACAGGCTCTTATAAAAGAAGTTCCGGAAATTGTCGGTGTGGCCGCTGTATAAGTCTTTAATACGTCAATTTCACAACTGTTAACATACTATTTACTAATTTTAGCAGTTAATACAGTAAAATGATTGATTTGGGAAGATATCTTAAGTCAAATAAGGTTTATTTTGTGCTGGCCACAGGCCTGATGGTAGCCTCATGCTCAGTAGAAAAAAACACCAACCTGAGTCGCTTTTATCATAATCTAACTTCCAATTATAATATATACTTCAATGCAAATGAATCATTCCTGAATGGTGTAAAAAGAATTGAAGATGCCTATGAGGATGACTATTCAATGTTGATACCGGTGTTTGAGTACAGTGACGATAATGCTGCTAGGGCAGGTATAGGTGATATGGACAGGGCTATACAGAAAGCATCAAAACTGATAAGCCTTCACTCAATGACAGCAAAGCCCGAGATGGATAATAACGCAACCCTGAGTGACAAAGAACAGGTGTTCTATGACCGGAAAGAATATAACAACTGGGTAGATGACAGTTACCTCTTAATGGGTAAAGCACAGTTGTATAAAAATGAACTGGATGATGCAAGGATAACATTACTGCACAATATAAGGGAAACACATGATGTTGAAATGCGTGCAGTATCAACAATCTGGCTGGCAAGGACATATAACGAAATGGGCAATTACCCTGAAGCAAACAGGCTGCTCACCGAAACGAATCAACAGGTGCTTGGTAATTCAGACAGGGCAGACTATTATCTTACTCTGGCCGACATGTATATCAGGCAAAATCAATATGAAAGGGCTATTGATCCTCTTATTGATGCACTGGATAATCTTTCGGGTAAAAAAGATAAGAACAGACCCGCATTTATCCTTGCCAGGCTATATGAAGAGACAGGTAACAGCGAGCAGGCAACAAAATATTACAGGGAGGTGATCAGTCTCAATCCAACATATGAGATGGAGTTCAATGCCAGGATCAGCCAGGCAGGTGTTTTTGATGTTGAAACAGGTGATGTTAAAGATATAAGAAAACAGCTGAGGAAACTCCTGCGTGACGAAAAAAACAAGGAATATCGCGACCAGATATATTTTGCCCTTGGCAACCTCTCAATGCGCGAAGGTAAACAGGAGGAAGCAACTGAATATTATCAGGAATCAGCGGCCGCCAGTACCACCAACAACAATCAAAAGGGAAGATCATACCTTATGCTGGCCGAGTATTATTTTGAAAAACCCGATTACCGGCTTTCACAAATGTACTATGACAGTGCCGTAACATTTCTGGATAAGGATTACCCCGCGTACGATGAATATCATACAAGGTCGCTAAACCTGAATGAACTCATCAGTTACCTTGATATAGTTTATACCCAGGATAGCCTTCAGTATGTAGCTTCACTGAGCCCTTCCGAGATTGATAATATAATTAGCGGTATCATAAGTAAGATTGAGGAAGAAGGGAGACAGGCCACGACTGCCACTGATGACAGGTACAACCTTGGCCAGTTCTATGAAAACCAGAGAAGGTTCAGGGATAATATCGATGCAAGTGGTCAATGGTACTTTTATAACCAGTCGGCCCTGACTTTTGGACGGACAGAATTCCGGAACAGGTGGGGCGACAGAAAGCTGGAAAATAACTGGAGGCGAAGTAACAAAGCATCAACAGGTGCCATTAATAACACAATGGAGGTCAGCGGAGAACAGACAGATGATAATAATATTGATAGTGCATCAGATATCAAATCCAAGGAATTTTATCTTAAAAACTTACCCATGACAGATTCACTCATGGAAGAGTCTGATAAAATGATTGCCGATGCTTTATATAACTCTGCCCGGGTATACCACGAAAAATTCAATGATACTGACAGGGCAAATCAGTCATATAATGATTATCTGTCCCGGTTCCCCAACCACTACAGTGTCCCGCAGGCATTATATAACATGTACCGGATAAATAAGGACAGCGATAACCAGCAGGCAAATTCTTACAGACAAAAGCTTATTGACAGGTACCCTGATAGTGAATACTCGAAAATACTGTCCGATCCCAATTACCTTGAATCGAGGTTGAAGGAAGAAAACCGGGCTGTAGAGGTATATAATGAGGCATACAGGGAATGGCAAAAAGGTAATGCAATGGATGTTATTGAAATTTGCGATAGTGCTCAGGTTAAATTCCCCGATTCAGAATTGATCCCAAAATTCATGCTTCTGAAGCTATATGCACTTGCCCCATCGGTTAGCGAAAAAACACTTAAGGAAGAACTCCTTAAGATAACGACAGGCTTCCCGGAATCTGAGGAAGCAGCCAGAGCCTCAGAAATAATTGCATACCTTAACAAAAAAGTACCCGAGCTTAAAGAAGAAGAAGAAATACAGATTGCAGAGCAGCTATATGATACTCTCGACACAGCCCCTTACAGGTTTATTCTTATCCTGAAAGATCCAGGCCTCGATATGAACAGATTAGCATTTGATGTAATTAACTATAATATTGATAATTACACCAATGAAAATTATAATACACGCGGTGAACTGGTCGATAATGAATATATAAGGATAACTGTAGGCACATTTCAGGACATTAATACCGCTATGGAGTATCACAACAATTTCAACCCATCTGAAATACTCAGGAACATCGGTGAAAGTGAAATTCTCAGCTTTATCATAAGCTCATCCAATTATGAAGGCTTGAATGCCGATAAGGACGCCGACAAATATTATCTCTTTTTCAGGGAAAACTACCTTAAGTGATATAACTTTGTAAGGTTATAGCCAATAAACGTTTCACCCAATGAGAAAAATAAGAATTCTCTGGACTGATGATGAAATAGAAATATTACAGCCCCATATTATATTTCTGAAAGAAAAGGGTTACGAGGTTGAAACCTGCACCAACGGGAACGATACCATCGACCTGGTGGGAGCTAATAACTATGATATAATATTTCTTGACGAGCATATGCCAGGGATGAGTGGTATAGATACACTGAAGTTAATAAAACAGATAAGGCCTAATGTCCCTGTCGTAATGATCACGAAAAGCGAGGAAGAGGATATCATGGAAGATGCTATAGGGTCCCAGATTGCCGATTACCTTATTAAACCGGTGAAGCCAAACCAGATACTCCTTTGCCTTAAAAAGAATACCGATAGCCAGAGGCTTGTAACTGAAAAAACAACGAGTGATTACCAGGGCGATTTCGGTAAAATCAGACAGATGATAGGTGAGGCTGATAACTGGGTTAAATGGATAGAGATTTATAAAAAGCTGGTATACTGGGATATTCAGCTTGATAAAGCTAACGATATCAATCTGCGCGAGATATTCATGATGCAGGAGCAGGAAGCAAATAGCGCATTTTCCAAATTTATATCCTCAAATTATTTATCCTGGCTGGGCAGCGATAGCAGCAAACCGCTCATGAGCCCATCACTGATGAAGGAAAAAGTATTTCCTAATCTTGGCAAGAAAGATACCTTGTTCTTTATAGTCATCGATAATCTCAGGTATGACCAGTGGAAAATAATATCCGAAGAATTAACTTCCATCTACAGGATCCTGGAGGAGTCAGTTTATTACAGCATACTGCCTACTGCCACACAGTATTCCAGGAACTCCGTATTTAGTGGCCTTATGCCACTTGATATACAGAAACAATACCCTGAGCTATGGGTCTATGATGATGATGATGAAGGTAAGAACCAGCATGAGAGCGAATTACTTGAAAAACAACTGGCACGACTCTCTCTTGATATAAAATGGAAATATCATAAGATAAGCAGTAATGCTGCCGGCAAAAAAGTAAATGAAACCCTTCCGGGACTGCTAACCATGGACCTTAATGTTCTGGTATATAATTTTGTCGATCTTATCTCCCATGCCCGTACAGAAATTGATATTATCAGGGATCTGGCAAATGATGAACCGGCATACAGGACACTCACACATTCATGGTTCATACATTCGCCATTGTATGAATTACTTAAACAGTTGAGCACCGAAAAGGTAAAGATAATAATCAGCACCGACCATGGTACAGTCAAAGTCACCAACCCGGTTAAAGTAACCGGCGACCGCAGTACATCTCCCAATCTAAGGTATAAACTGGGCAGGAATCTTGATTACAGGGCCTCTGAGGTGTTTGATCTAGCAGACCCAAATAAGGCAGGGCTTCCAAAAACAAATATCTCCTCCAGGTATATCTTTGCCCGCAACTACGATTTCCTGGTTTACCCCAACAACTATAATTATTATGCAAAATATTACAGGAATACTTTCCAGCACGGGGGTATTTCAATGCAGGAACTTTTGATCCCCGTGATCACACTTGAACCGAAATGAAGCTCCACCTTCGGTAAACCTACAGTGGTTAAAGAAAGCTACGGATCACAAAGTTGGAGGACGGTGAAGGCTGAGGCTAAGGGAAAAGCAATTATATTTGTATTGTGGTAAACAGATGTTACACATTTATTTATGAAAATAAAAATTGACAATACAGATCAGTTGCCTGAGGCCGCAAAGGAATTTATAAGATATACTGAAAGACACAATATTTTCGCTTTCTACGGTTCAATGGGAGCAGGTAAAACCACCATTATAAAAGCCATATGCAATATGCTGGGTAGTATTGATACAGTGACAAGCCCCAGTTTCACCCTGGTTAATGAGTATAAAACTCATAATGGTGATCTGCTGTACCATTTTGACTTCTTCAGAATAAACACACAGGAAGAAGTGTTTGATTTTGGTTTTGAAGAATACCTGGTTTCAGGAAGAAAATGCTTCATAGAATGGCCGGAAAAAGTAGAGTCATTGCTCCCGGAGGACACTGTAAAGGTAGATATTATGGTTAATCCTGATCTGACCCGGATCATTGAAGTGAGTGATTAGCCCTCCTTAGCCTTAGCCTAAGCATAATACATTTCTATTGCTCCAGATCAATTATTTTTTTACCTTTGGTTTCACCAATAAAAAGCCCGGAATATGCAGGAGAGGGAAAAAAAGGAAAAATATATTTCCAGCACGGCCCTGATGCCACAGGAAGAGCTTCTTGAGACAGGTCTGAAAAAGAAAAAAATAACCATAGGGATACCTCGTGAATCCCAGGAAAATGAAAAACGTGTTGCTCTTACCCCCGAAGCCGTGAATATACTTGTTGAAGCAGGTAACAAGGTATATGTGCAGGAAGGATCTGGAAAAGGCTCAAAATACTCGGATAAGGATTACAGCGAGAACGGAGCATTAATAACCAAAACAGGGGAAGAGGTGTTCAAATGTGACCTCATAATAAAGGTAGCGCCATTTTCAAAAGAGGAAGTAGGTAAATTACGCGAAAGATCTATAGTGCTGTCTTTCCTCAAAGTACTGAAGCAGGACAAGGAAACACTTACCGCCATGATGCGTAAGAATATCACTGCCATTGCTTTTGAAAGGATAAGGGATAAACATGATGAATTACCCATTGTTGAATCAATGAGTGAGATAAGTGGTGTCACTGCTGTTCTTATAGCATCCGAATACCTGAGTAATCAGCATGGTGGTAAGGGTGTGATGCTCGGCGGCATATCGGGAGTAACACCAACAGAAGTGATTATTATTGGTGCCGGTACAGCAGGCGAATATGCAGCAAGGGCTGCCTTGGGGCTGGGAGCTGAGGTAAAGATCTTCGACAATTCGGTGCACAGGCTCAGGAAATTCCAGTCGATAATGGGTCAGAGACTGCAGACATCAGTATACCATCCACAGGTATTAAACAAAGTCCTGAAGTCGGCTGATGTTCTTATCGGTGCAATACAGATAGAAGATCTTAGGCCCTGGTACCATATCACCGAAGATATGGTAAGAAAAATGAAGAAAGGTTCTTTCCTGATAGATCTGAGTATTGACAGGGGTGGCTGTATTGAAACAATGGAATGCCGTGATCTCCAGGACCCCGTTTATGAAAAACACGGTGTGATACATTTCTCAGCCTGGAACCTGCCTTCAAGGGTGGCAAGGACCGCTTCAATAGCATTGAGTAATGTGTTCACTCCCCTGGTACAGGAAATGGCTGACCAGGGCGGACTGGATCCACTGCTGAAAAGTTATACAGGCCTGAACGATGGTGTTTATATCTACAAGGGTATATTAACAAATGAAACGCTGGGGCAGAAGTTTAACCTGCTGTCAAAAGACCTTAACCTGCTGCTGGCAGCTTTCTGACCCTACAGGTATTGCAGGCTTGCCATACCATTCGATACCTTTAACGTTATATTGGCACCAAGCACCAGTGCCCTGTTATCTCGTACATGACCCGCCGGAAATCCGAAAGCTACCGGAAAATCATACATCCCGACATTTTCCATAATGATATCTGAAGCTCCAGAAGCATATTTCACTTCAGATTGTTTGATATTAGTTATACCGCCTATAATCAATCCTTTAAGGCCCTTTAACACATCAGCCAGGAACAGACCTGTTATCATCCTGTCAAGTGAATAGAAATATTCTCCCCTCTCCTCAATGAACAATATTTTACCTTTCAGGGATTCCTTTATTTCAGTACCCATAAGATTACATATAAGAGAAAGATTGCCACCAGTGATTATTCCTTTTACCTCGCCTGACCTGGACAGTTCCGTCTTCCATTCATAGTCATGCGGGCTTTCAAACAATGATTTATTCAGAGTAACCATTGTGGCTGATCCTGTTTCGCTTTTATGATAATTCAATGGCATTTCAGCATGCAGCGTGCTTATTCCCATTTTACAGTTGACAAAAAGATGCAGCACAGTAATATCACTGTATCCCACTATCCATTTTGGTTTTCTCCTGAAAGCCCTGAAGTCAATATCTCGTATTATCTTCGACGTACCATAACCTCCTCTTGCACAAATTATTGCTTTTATATCCTCATCGTCCAGTGCCCTTTGCATATCATTCAGCCGTTTATCATCTGTGCCTGCAAATACCCCGTGTCTCTCATACAGGGCATCACCCCTGGTCACAACCAGTCCCCATGACTCCAGTGTGTTTATAGCAGGTTCTATAACGTTCCTGTCAACAAGCCCGGCCGGAGCAACCACGGCCACCCTGTCGCCCTTCTTCAATGTGGGTGGTTTGATCATTTTTTTCATCATAAAGCAAAGATAAGTAATTTATGCCGAGCATAGCGAGGCAAGTTACGCTGAGCAAAGCGAAGCAAATTACGCCGAGCATAGCGAGGCAATTTACCATCATTCCAGTAATTTTTTATCTTTGTCCTAATTTTCTTATCAGATATATCTTGAGCATGAAAAAACCTGACCGACACCTTATCACTTCGGCACTGCCCTATGCCAATGGTCCAATACATATCGGGCACCTGGCAGGAGTTTATGTACCCAGTGACATATATACAAGGTATCTTAAAAGAAAAGGCGAAGATGTTATTTCAATATGCGGATCT
>Ga0272441_10003043_pt1 | contig 32829 bp, 31 predicted proteins | sample SSMProp6N_FD_193582 | JGI IMG/M metagenome (GOLD analysis project Ga0272441, IMG submission 193582) | Marine sediment archaeal communities from Little Sippewissett salt marsh, Falmouth, MA, United States - SSM-Prop-6N | ecosystem: Environmental > Aquatic > Marine > Wetlands > Sediment ... | reverse complement strand
TTGGGGAACGTATATTAAAGGAAATAAACGCACGCCTGGAATTTCTCAATAATGTCGGACTCAATTACATCACGCTGTCACGCTCCGCGCGCACGCTTTCGGGAGGGGAATCCCAGAGAATACGTCTCGCAACCCAGGTCGGAAGTAACCTGACCGGAGTGCTTTATATCCTCGACGAACCATCGATAGGGCTTCACCAGCGTGATAATGCGCGATTGATCGATACCCTGAGGGGATTGAGAGATTTGGGCAACACTGTCATTGTCGTGGAGCATGATGAGAACACTATTCGGGCCGCCGACCATATAGTTGACCTCGGTCCGGGTGCGGGAGTGCATGGCGGTAAAGTCGTTGCGATGGGCAGTCCTGCGGAAGTGGAAGGCAATCCGAATTCGCCCACGGGGAAATTTCTCAGCCTGAAGAGTAATATCGACACGGCTGAAAGACGTGCGAGCCGACCGGGTAACGGCGAGAAGCTCGTAATAAGGAATCCGCAGCAGAACAACCTGAAGGGAATGGACGTGGAATTTCCTCTCGGCAGATTTATCGCCGTGACGGGTGTTTCCGGGAGTGGGAAATCGAGCCTTATAAATGAAACGCTGTGGCGGAACATTGCGCACGAATTCAACGTCAGGACCGATAAACCCGGCAAGTGCGACGGGATCGCGGGGCTCGAACACATAGACGCCGCCATAGTGGTAGACCAGTCCGCGATTGGCAGAACGCCGAGATCGAATCCGGTTACCTACACGAAAATATTCGATAAGATCCGCACTCTGTTCGCGAACACTCCTGAATCCAAGGCACGTGGTTACATGCCGGGCAGGTTCAGTTTCAATGTCAGGGGTGGAAGGTGTCCCAAGTGCTCTGGTGATGGGATGCTTAAGATAGAGATGCATTTTCTGCCCGATGTCTACGTTAAATGCGAAACGTGCGATGGAAAGCGATACAATCGTGAAACTCTTGAAATAAAATATCGCGGAAAAAATATTCACGATGTATTATCCATGACGGTTGATACCGCGGTTGAATTTTTCTCGGCGCACAAGGCTATCTCGGACAGGCTCAAACTTATTCAGGATGTCGGGCTCGGATACATCCAGCTTGGGCAGCCCGCACCCACACTGTCGGGTGGTGAGGCCCAGAGGGTCAAGCTTGCGTCAGAGCTTGCCAAGAAAAAACAGGGCAGGGTGCTTTACATCCTGGACGAGCCTACGACCGGTCTTCACTATTATGACGTGGAGAAACTGCTTGTCGTTCTTCAGCGACTGGTTGACATGGGCAACACCGTTGTGGTAATTGAGCATAATATGGACGTTGTAGCAGCGTCCGATTATATCATCGACCTTGGTCCTGAAGGTGGAGATGATGGTGGGTATCTGGTAGCGTCCGGTACGCCGGAAGAGGTAGCGGCGAACAGGGACAGCTACACGGGACATTTCCTGAGCGAAATGTTTGGTTTCCGGCGCTCTAAAAGGAGGGCTGGAAAGAAAGGAGCATAAGGCGATGATGACCCAGGGAGGGATGATCTGGAAGGAAGGGGATCGCTGGTACGGCGCAATCGCAGGCGATGAAGGTGTCTCGGTTTTGATCTGGTCACCTGACCGCGATGAAGTACAGCAGAACCTTCCCGATGTCGCCGACCTGAAAGTCGGCGCGGCCGCAAGGCGTAACCTGGAGCGTCTGAGACGACAGCTCCATGAATATCATTCAGGGGAGCGTAAGAAGTTTGAGATCCAGGTAAATCCGTCAGGTACGGATTTCGAGAAAAAGGTCTGGAACCTTTTAAGTAAAATCCCGTTTGGAAAATCCAGTACATATGGTGAGATAGCCGAGCAGCTTGGCGATCCGAAATCGGCACGGGCTGTCGGAAATGCCGCGGGTAAAAATCCTGTCCCGCTGCTTATTCCATGCCACCGGCTCCTGGCTTCAAGGGGAAAGATCGGTGGATTTGCAATGGGTCTCGAGGAGAAAAAACGTCTTCTTGAGCATGAGGGAATCGATTACGAGGAATAATCGCAGCCTGCCGGCGGACAATATATTTCTGTATATATATAAACATAGTCCTTTATTGACCTACGTTTATCTCAGCGATAGAAAATTAAAGATAAATCCCGATTTAACCTGTTATTCCTATGGGGTTTGATTAATCATTATGTTAAAATGCGGCTACTTTCATTAATGGGAACGGGGTATCAACTGGGGGCATGAGCCCATTACCTGAAATGCAACCCGGAATGGAACAGGCGCGACCGGACGCAGCACGTTCCCCGGCAATTGTTGTTATTACCGGGCTCTCCGGTGCGGGTAAAACCTCTGCGCTCAGGGTCTTTGAGGACGCCAACTACTTCACAATCGACAATCTTCCCCCGCAGCTTCTCGAACGTTTTGTTACCCTGCTGCTTGCGGGAGCGGACGGTACTTCGAGTTTCAGCGGCATGGCTGTCGTTATCGACATCAGGACCCGCGGATTCTTTGAGGGGCTCCTTGAGAGCGTTCGGGAACTTAAAAATTCCGGCTATGACGTAAAAATTATTTTCCTGGATGCAAAGGACCACATCCTTATAAGGCGGTACAAGGAAACCCGGCGCGAACATCCGCTTACGCTCCCCGGGGAGGACCTTTCGAAGGCTATTGAAAGGGAGCGGGCCATCCTTGCACAGGTCGAGCGTGACGCGGATTTCACCCTCGACACGTCCAACATGAAATCCGCGGACCTTAAAAGGCACATTGCTTCGTATATCTCCGCAGAGCGTGAAAAACCAAAGACCGGCATCAGGGTATTGTCATTTGGTTACAAGTACGGTATTCCGCTCGATCCGGATTTCGTCTTCGACGTGCGATTTCTGCCCAATCCTTTTTATGAACCCGAACTCAAGGAGCTAACAGGCATTGATGCCCCGGTAGGTGAATATATCGAACGGGCGGATGAATGCGGGCAGTTCCTGAACAAGGTTAACGGTCTTCTGTCATGGCTGGTGCCGAAATTCAGCTATGAGGGAAGGCTCAGGCTTAACGTGGCAATTGGCTGCACCGGAGGCCGTCATCGAAGTGTTTACCTTGCCGAGAAGATCGGTCAGTTGCTCCGTGAAAGTGGCTATGAGGTCACAGTTATTCACAGGGATATTGCTAAATAACCGGGACTTTATGATCTGTTCCGGCGATATAAAAATACCAGATTACTGGGGAGGAACTATATGACTGTTAAAGTCGGAATTAACGGTTTCGGTCGAATTGGACGACTGATAATCCGGATCTGGGCCAACCGTCTCAGAAACGGGGAGACGCTTCCCTGGGATATTGTCGCGGTTAATTCCCGGTCGAGTACAAAAATAAAGGGCCACACCCTGAAGTATGACACCGTGTACCACCGGTTCGACTGCGAAATCGATGAGGAGGCGAATGAGATTCGCCTTCCGGATATTGGAAAAACCATTAAATGCCTCCAGGTCAACAAGCCTGATGAGCTTCCATGGAAGGAAATGGGAGTGGATCTTTCCATCGAGGCGACCGGAAAATTCACCACCAGGGAAGGCTGCATGATGCACCTCGCTGCGGGGGCGAAGAAGGTCTTCATCTCGGCACCCGGCAAGGGTGAGGGACCGGACGTAACGGTCGTTTACGGGGTGAACCACGAGGATTACAATCCCGCGGAACATAAAATTGTATCCAACGCAAGCTGTACCACGAACTGCCTTGCACCTATGGTCAAGGTTCTCAATAACGCGCTTGGTGTTGAAGCCGGTCTTATGCTCACCATTCACGCTTACACGGCATCGCAGAATATCCTTGATAATTCCCACAAGGACCTTCGTCGCGCACGTGCATGCGCCTGCAACATGATTCCGACGACAACGGGTGCGACAAAGGCTGTCGGCCTTGTTATCCCGGAGGTCAGCGGAAAACTGAGCGGATATGCCATAAGGATTCCCACACCGACAGTCAGCCTCGTTGACCTGACCTGCTGGGTCGGAAAGGATACATCCGCCGAAGAGGTAAATAATCTCTTCAAGGAAGCTGCAGAGGGCCCGATGAAGGGTGTAATCTGTTACGAAACCGATCCTACGGTCTCCAGCGATCACGAGGGAACCCGATACTCAAACGTGTTTGATGCCGACCTGACGATGGTTATCGGAAACAGGCTGGTAAAGACCTGTGGATGGTACGATAACGAATGGGGTTATACTGAAGCCCTGGTTGATGTGCTTGACTACATGATCAGCAAGGGTATTGATTAAATAAATAAATTCCTGAGAAAAACCATGGAATGGGAGGATTGCCGATGATTGACCTTCCGCATGTAAAGGACGCTGACGTACAGGGAAAAAAGGTTTTCCTGCGTTGCGATTATAATGTCCCGCTGACGGATGATGGCCAGATCACCGACGAGAGTCGAATACTTGCAAGTCTTAAAACGGTGCATCATCTTCTCGATCGCGGAGCACGTGTTTACGTTACCAGCCATCTTGGCAGGCCGAAGGGTGAGATAGTTCCTTCGCTCAGCCTGAAGCCGGTCGCCCGACGACTTGCGGACCTCGTGGGTGGTGACGTACCACTCATTGAGGATTATGTTGGTAATGATGTTTCCGAGCTTCTGGAGAGTGTCGGGCCGGGAGAAATTGCCGTGCTTGATAACACCAGGTTCTGGCCTGGTGAGACGAAAAATGACATGGAGCTTGGCAAGCGTTTCGCGAGTTTCGCGGATGTCTTTGTAAACGACGCATTTGGGACAAGTCACCGCGCGCACGCAAGCGTCGAAGCGGTTGCCCATTTTCTTCCACACTATGCGGGTTTTCTTCTCCACGAGGAGATCCAGCGACTCGAGGAACTGCTCTCGGAGGATGTTACCCGTCCTTTCGTCGTGGTACTCGGAGGAGCGAAAGTTTCCAACAAGCTGCCGATACTCGAGTTCCTTGCCCCGAGGGTGGACAGCATCCTGATTGGTGGAGCCGCAGCGTTCACTTTCCTTAAAGCCCAGTGGCGTGAAGTAGGTATCAGTAAAGTCGAGGACGAGGTTGTCGGGGACGCCCGTACGATACTTCATAACCAGGAGACGATGGGGTATCGCGTGGAACTTCCGAGGGACATGCTTGTCGCCCCCAACGCGGATGAAAACACTGAACCGCGTCTTGTTGATATCGATGATTTTCCGCACGACTGTGCTGGTTACGATATCGGCCTAAAAACAAGAGGCGCGTGGGACCCGTTATTGAGACGTGCCGGTACGGTAATCTGGAACGGACCGATGGGCTTGTTCGAGGACTGGCGCTATAACGGCGGAACGCGTGCGGTTGCCAAGGCGATAGCACTTGGCAGTGCCTACTCGGTTGCCGGTGGTGGCGAGACCATGAGCTCGATCAATCATTTTGGTCTCGGATGGGGATTCAGCCATATCTCCACCGGTGGTGGCGCAAGCCTTGAATACCTGAGTGGCAAGGTCCTTCCGGGCGTCGCGGTCCTTATGGAACCGCAGCCCGCTACAGTTTAGGTCGATGTTTAAGCTATAATAGGGGCTCCTAAATATTAACCGCTAATACAGCTATGTTGTATCGAGGTGTTTTATGCGTATACCCTGCGCGTATGCCAACTGGAAGATGAATAAAACCCTTTCCGAGGCTCTTGAATTTATTTACGAGTTTGTGCCCTCGCTGTACAGGACCGTTCAGGAGGGTGAGATAGGGGTCACGATTTTTCCACCTTCTCCTTATATACATTCGCTCAGGAATGAACTCGGTGATGATATCCCGATGTTTATCGGAGCACAGGATATCTCCACCGAGCCTTCAGGTGCGTTTACCGGAGAGGTTGGTGGATCAATCCTCAGGTCTGTGGGTGCAACGCATGTGATCATAGGTCATTCGGAGAGACGGCATGCGATGGGTGAAACTAACGAAACTGTTGCACGTAAACTCGCACGGACTCTGAAGGACCGGCTGATCCCGGTACTGTGTGTTGGCGAGGAACTTCGGGATCGCGAGGCCGGTCGGGCGAGGGAAGTTGTCGAGGAACAGCTCGAATCGGCATGGACGGGTCATGAAGTTACGGGTGGAGCCCTTATCGCGTACGAGCCTGTCTGGGCGATCGGTACCGGTAAGAACGCCGAACCTCGTGATGCAAGGGAGATGTGTTACTTCATCAGGGCCTGGATCGCCAAGCACTTCACACCCGAAACCGCAGCGGCTATTCGCATTCTTTACGGTGGAAGTGTAACAACCGAGAATGTCGCGCAGTATATGAAGCTTCCCGATGTTGATGGAGCGCTGATTGGTGGTGCCAGTCTCGATCCGAAGGAGTTTCTTGAAATCTGCAGACTGATAGCTGTTTCATCTGTTCCTGTTAAGGCAGGGGGCCAGCGTTAAAATGGCACTTGAGGTGCCTACACGTCGTGTTGGCAGCGGTGAACGCGCTGTCGAGATAATCGATGTCATTGGAAGGCTTGACACACCCGGTGGTGCTCATCTTCGATCGGTTGTCCAGAACATTCTGAAGGAAGGCTCTCCCCGTATTGCAGTAAACCTGACTAAGTGCGTGGAGATCCACAGGGAAACCACGGGATCGATCCATTCGCTCGCGAGGGCATGTAAAAGGGCTGGCGGCGGACTTGTTATTTTCGGAGCATCCGGCGATGTTCACGCTTACATAAAACGGTTCGTCGATCCGAACATGGCTCCATGGTACGAGGGTGAAAACGAGGCAATTCGGGCTCTTGGCGGTGAGCCGCTTCCGGAGAAGGCTGATAAACAGAATGCTGATCTTCCGGTTGTTGTCGCTCTGGGAACCGACAGGGTTTTCCGAAAGCTCTTCTGGAAGCTTGGTAAACTCGGTGGGAAGCCCCTTGCGAAATTCGATGACATTGAATCCGGCCTGGATTTAATGACAAGAAGAAACGTGCACAGCGTGATAATAGATTCGTTTCTTAACACCCACGATGTCGCAAAATTGCTCAGGCGAATCAAGACTTCATCGGGTCTCAGGGATATTGGAATAATTGTGGTTGGCCCTCCATCCATGAAAAATGTTGGGCGTGCCCTGATTAACGATGGTGCGACATATTTTGTCCCCTATGTATTCAAAGGTGAAGAGATTGTTGCTAACCTTGAAGCAAGGGAATTTTTCAATCGCCTGAAGGAAGTCTACGAACGCTTCGAAGCGTCAAGGACTTCCTGAATTTACATTTCATGAAAGAAAGACGGTAAAAATCACTTATGTATCCAGATCATGATATTTTTGACGCTCCGGATTTTACAGACACCCATCTGGACAATTCGAGAACGGGCATTCTGTATCATGAAGACTTTCTTCATCACGATACCGGTAACCACCCGGAAAGCCCGAGAAGACTGGTTGTGATGAAGGACGCGATAGAAAGCTGCCCTGAATGTTCCGGGGTCGAGTGGATAGACCCCGTTGTATGCGGCGAAGTTGACATCCTGCGATGCCACACGAGCGGGCATCATGAGCATATAAAGAAAACAGCAGAGCGTGCCGCAACGGGTGGGAGCATAATTTGGCTCGATCCCGACACACCTGTATCTGCAGGTACTTACAAGGCTGCCTGCAGGGCGGTCGGCGCATCCTGTCAGGCAGTAGACATGGTACTGAACGATGGCTACCAGAGCGTCTGGGCACTTGTGCGTCCACCCGGACATCACGCTACACCCGAGCGCGCGATGGGCTTCTGCCTGTTCAATAACGCTGCCTGCGCAGCCGAATACGCAAGGGCGAAACATAACCTTGAGAGAATCATGATCGTGGACTACGATCTTCATCACGGAAATGGAACCCAGGAAATTTTTTACGAGGATTCCGGCGTACTCTATACGTCCATTCACCAGTCCTACCATTTTCCAGGAACTGGTCATCTGAATGAGATTGGCAGCGGGGAGGGAAGGGGTTTTACGGTAAACTTCCCGGTCCTGGCCGGAAACGGTGATGGTGAGTTCGCGCTGTACATGAGAGAGATTGTTGCGAATCTGGCTTCTCAGTTCAAACCCCAGTTGCTTATCGTATCAGTAGGTTTCGATGCGCATCACCTGGATCCACTCGGTTTCCTTCAGGTATCTTCCGCGCAGTACGGTAAAATGGTCCTGCTGCTTCGGGCAATAGCATCGGATTTGGGAATCGGTATTGTCTATACCCTGGAGGGTGGCTACTCGCTTGAAGCCCAGGCCGAAAGCATTGTGGAAAGTATGAAAGCATCGATAACCGACCACTTTGAACCGAACGACCTGCCGATGCCTAATCGTCCGGCCCAGGGTGCGCAGGCTGGGTTCGAGACTCTTGGGCACACACTAAGAGGCATCTGGGAACTATAAAAAAAATGGGACACAGGTCCCATGAAAATTCCCCTTCTATTTCAACGTCTAAAACGAGATTCGAAATCTCGTGCCTTCGTCACTGTAGCCTATGCTGAACCTGCTGTCCCAGTGATGATTGTGGTTATCGTAGTCCCAGTATCCGCTGAAGGACCCGTACCAGCCGTCCCTGTAACGATAACCATCGTGATACCTGTAACCATATCCGTAGCCGGGAATCGTGTAGTAATACCCATCATGGTAGTTCCGTGGTGATGTGTATGTGTATGGTGTCGGGTAATACGGATCGTACCTGTAATACCTCGGGGCGTACGTCATCCTGTTGTAATGGTCGTTGTACATGTAGACGGGTGGGGTATAAACTGTAATGCCGGGACCTCTCCCGAAGTAATCGTCCCGGTAATAGGGTTCGGGCCTGTAGTTGCCATCGTTACGCGGTGTAAATCCTGTGGAATGATGGAATCCCTCGCCACCGGCCCAGTTGGGGTGATCGGATACATCAAATCCCGAATCACTTTCCTGGTTTTCAGAATCCTCGTATACGTAATCGCCCGTCATAAGATAATTAATTACATCCTCGTGAACCCCGGCACGAACAAGGTATTCCATCGCATCGTAATTAAACTCGCTCTCGACTCCGGTCGCCTCGATCACTTCGATGATAATATCGGGAGGAACTCCGGCGTCGTTCATCGAGATAATTTCGTTATAGGTGGCTGCGTTTATGTTTGTGGCTGCAGCCATGAATATGAGCAGGGTAAAAAGCAATACCCGCATCGCACCTGCGGAATGCTGTGTGAAAAATCTCTTCATAGCCTGACCTTCCTTTTTCCCTGCAGCTTATTATATGTCTATTTTACCGTAAATCTCCTCACCTGTTTGTTGATCCTGCCGGGAAGAGTCTCTATCTCGAAGAGGACCTCGATGAAGTTAACCTCGTTATCAGGATCATGACCGAGACCGATTACCGTCCCTCGAAGCTCAAGCATGTTGGTGCTGTCGTTCCAGTCACGTACCTGCTCGAAGATCACATCGTCACCGATTATGTAGGTTGAGAGCCTGGAGTTTATGGAGTATTTTCTCGCCCTTCTTTTTTTCGGTGGTGTCTTGGCCGTGGTTCCGGACTTTTTCCTGCTCGTAGTCTTTTTGGCCGCAGGATTCTTTTTTGTTGTTGCCTTCTTTTTCGTGTTGGCCTTCTTCCTTGCGGTTTTAGGTTTTGTCCCGGATGATTTCACGGTTGTTTTCTTCTTCTTCGTCGTTGCTTTCTTTGCAGCCGTCTTCTTCGTGGCTGTCTTTTTGGGTGTTGCACGTTTCGCGGAAGATTTACTAGCCTTCTTTTTTGCCCCGCCTTTACTTTTTGCCTTAACACTTCCTTTGCCGGATGCCACCTTCCGCGCCATCCTTGATGGAAGTCCTGAAAGGAGCGAAGCTACTCCACTCTTTTTCTTATCATGTTTTTTAGAGCCGGTTCCCTTTTTCTTTAAGAGACCGGGTAAACATTTTCTCAGGTCGTACATTTTCCGCCCCCTGGCGGTCGGTTCTAACTTCCTGTAATTTTTCCAGATAATTCCTGTTTGTTTATTTCATGCTGCTGAAATGAAGTATGATCTTCCTGACAGCAGTAATTACGTCTTCCACGTCAGCGTTACCAAGATAAGGTGTCAGCGGCAGGGAACAGGTATTCTCCCCGATATAGAGCGCGTTTGGGTAATCCCCCGCTTTGTATCCGTACTTCTCTCGGTAATAACTGAAACAGTGCACCGGTGTGAAATGGATCCCGCTTCCGATGTTTTCATCGGCGAGTGCTTCGATAAATTTGCCCCTGGAAATCCCCGACGTTTCCGAATTTACAAGGACGGGGAATAAATGCCTTGCGTGCCGCGTGTCCTGTTCGGGCTCGGGGGGTAATGTCAGCCCGGGAAGGTCATGTAATGCAGCCGTGTACATGTCACATATCTCTGCACGTCTTCTGTGACGCTCATCGATTCGCCTGAGCCCTTCGATTCCGAGTGCGGCGGATATATCAGGCATATTGAACTTGTAACCAGGGGCTTCCAGGTCATAGCTGCTTTTACCGCCGGATGAGTACCTGTCATATGCGCTTTTATCAAGTCCATGCAGTGCGAGAATTCTGATTTTATCCGCCCATTCCTCTCGATCTGTCGCGATCATTCCGCCTTCGCCGGTTGTTATGTTCTTGGTCGCGTAGAAACTGTAAGCGCAGATATCACCGTACGTCGCGACTTTTCTTCCGTCCCACTCGGTTTCAATCGCATGTGCACAGTCCTGAATTATCGAAAGACCGTTGGTCGTTGCGATATCCCTTATGGCTGTCATGTTGCATGGCCTGCCATATAGATGTACCGGAAGAATTGCGCGAGTTTTGTCAGTGATGGCACTGCTGATATTTTCGGGATTGATGTTGCCTGTCTGGGGATCCACATCTGCGAAAATGGGCCTGGCACCAAGATGCTCGATGACATTTACACTTGAGGCAAACGTCAGGGGAGTGGTGATAACCTCATCACCGGGCTCTATTTCCAGAACTTTTAGTGATAGAAACAGGCCCGCGGTGCATGAATTAAGCCCTACACAATTCTCCGTTTCAACGTAAGATGCGAAATTATTCTCGAATTCCCTCGTCCGGCCTGCAGTTGTAAGCCATCCGGACCTGAGTGTATCCACAACAGCCTGAATCTCTGAATCGCTTAGTTTCGGGGATGAAAAGGGCAGAAAATTGTCCCTCACAGGTTTACCACCTGCACAGGCTGGAATATCAACCCGTGGCTGATAAGTAACCATTAATCAGATTATACATTAATTAACGGGGGATTTCACCAAAATTGGATTCAAAGTTGTAAATATCTTCTAAATTTTGCACAAAACACTATATTTTCGTTATGCAAGTTTAGCTGATTAAAATTGATTAAACTACAAGTTTACGGCTTTAACTTATACATTTTAGAGTTGCGGAAAGTACCTTATCCCTGTCCAGTTCTCTCATGCACTTTAGATGCCAGCACTGCTTTCTGTAACATTTTATGCAATCCAGGTTGTGCTGTATGGGTTCAATCTCTCCGTGCCACGGACCGCACCTTGCTGGATCGGTGGGCCCGAAAATTGACACTACCAGTGTGCCGACCGCATGCGCGATATGCATCGGACCGCTGTCGTTCGAGATCGCTATCTCCGATTCTGCCATCAATGCCGCAAGTTCCTGCAGAGATGTCTTTCCCGCGAGATTCCACGATGTGTTTTTCATGGTACCCGCAACTGATGAGCACACATGCTCCTCCCGGCCACTACCCACAAGTACGGGAAGGTAGCCCTTCTCTGAAAGTGCGTCCGCGACATATGCGAATCCCTCGGGAGTCCATCGCTTGGTTGGCCATGCAGCATTCGGATTAATGATTGCAAGCTTCGCACCAGGTGCATGCTCTGCGATCATTCCCTTGACCGATTCTACGGCATCGTCCGATGGCTTGAGGTACGTGGGTGTGCTGTAATCGACTTCTATCGGAAGACATTGATCGATCAGGTTGAGATGGTTCCAGGTCCTGTGCCTGTAAAGATCGAACCGCACTCCATGTGTAAGCAGTAATCCACGTCCTCCATGTGTGAATCCTATTCTGAACGGAACCCCCGCCATTTTCAGCATGAGGAGAGATCCGTGCCCCCTGTGAAACGCAACGACGCAGTCGTACCGCTCGCTTTCGGTCAGCTCCGCTTCCAGCCTGATTGCTTTCCAGCCACCCTTTTTTATTCCGGATGTGAATATCCTGTTGAAGAATCCCGATGATTCAACGATCGCACGGGATCCGGGTGCCGCGAGAAGATCGATGTGGTTTTCGGGAAAAGCCCTTCTGAGGTTTGCATAGGCAGGTGTCGACATCAGCAAATCGCCGATGAATGCAAGGTCTACGACGAGGATTTTGGTTTCGGGGACAAGCTTTATGTCGGCAACCATGTTCTGTGCCATGCGAGAAGAATAATAACGATCACAATGAATATCAACGTCGTGGTGAGTTCTCCGCTTCGTGAAAGCTTACCGCGATCAAGAGTTCCGGACAATTTCGGAAGCGGCCACAGCCTCGGAAGAAACCTCGGCACGGACTTAATATATTCGGGAAACTCCTCCGGCCAGAGCTGGACGAGGTACTTTTCCTCGATCAGGATCATGCGCATGTACATGGGCAGCGGCACCAGGGTAAATCCGCCGAGGAACCATAGGCTTGATGTTAATGACGCGAACCCGAGTGCTATCAGTGCGCTGCCGAGATACAGGGGATTCCGTGTCATCGCGTAAATGCCGTCAGTGCAAAGCTCCCTGTCTTTTACGAGTGTTGCCGATGAAATCAGCCTGAGAGACGTACCCGCGATCACCAGGACTAATCCGGCAATGGCCCACGGCAACACGGGACGTGCAAAAATCAGGGCCAGGAGAATATAAACATATCCGGTCCACAGCCTGACCTTCGCCCATTTTTTTATGGGTGACCTGTCGGGCTGTGAATCGGGACCCGATGTTGTATCCGGCTGAACCATCAGGACGGAGTGTAATTTCGATAGCCCATCCAGTCAACAATAAGGACTTAATTTGATTTAATCAGGAATTTCCCTTGACAAGCACCGATTTTGCAGTAACATGACTCGATTAAATATAAAGAGTCCTGCCGGCCATAATTTGCAGGACTTTTTATGTATCCAAATACAGTCAGGAGTATACTGAAAAATGTCTCCAGAGATCGGGTTAGGACGAGAGGCTCGTTATTCATACGGGTTCGATGAGGTAGCGCTGGTTCCATCAACTAAAACTATAGACCCACTGGACGTGGATACTTCCACCCGGATCGGTGATTTCTCATTTGAAGTGCCTATCCTTGCCGCAGCGATGGACTCCTCCATTGATGCCCGCACTGCCGGTGTATTTTCCAAACTCGGTGGCCTTGCGGTACTGAATCTCCTTGGTATCGCGTGCAGGTTCGATGACACTGACGAGGCACTTGAGAAGATACGAAATGCATCCGATACCGATGCGACCGCAGTCATCCAGGAAGTATATACCGCTCCATTGAGAGAGGAGCTTGTCGGTAAAAGGGTTGAAGAACTCAAGGCAACCGGCGCTGTTGCTGCCGCAAGTGTGACACCCCAGCATGGTGCGACGCTGGGAAAAGCGGCAGTCGAGGCGGGCCTCGATATACTAGTCATCCAGTCAACCGTAACCTCGAACGAACACCAGTCTTCCCATGCCGAACCCCTGCGAATAGATAAACTATGCGCTGATCTTGATATCCCCGTTATCGTGGGGAATTCTGTCGGCTACCAGGTTGCACTCGACCTTATGAGAGCGGGGGCTACAGGAATACTTGTCGGGATTGGACCCGGCGCTGCATGCACATCGAGGGGAGTTCTCGGAATCGGTGCCGGGCAGATTACCGCAACCGCGGATACCGCGAAGGCGCGTGACGATTACTTCAAGGAGAGCGGCAGATACGTTTCGGTTATCACAGATGGCGGAATGAGTAAGGGCGGAGAAATCATGAAAGCCCTTGCTGCAGGCGGGGATGCCGTCATGATCGGAAGCGCGTTCTCTCGTGCAGCCGAAAGCCCGGGACGTGGTTATCACTGGGGCATGGCTACCGCCGATCCGCTTCTTCCGCGTGGAAGCAGGATAACGGTCAACGAGCTTGGATCGCTTGAACAGATAATACGGGGTCCTGCCACAGGCCGTAACGATGGAAGTCTTAATCTTCTTGGAGCGATCAGGACATCGATGGGAGTTCTCGGGTGTAAGACAATCAGGGACCTTCACAACATCGAGATGGTCGTCATGCCATCTTTCGGAACCGAGGGCAAGAGTTTCCAGATCCAGCAGCACGTCGGTATGGCAACCTGATTAAATTACTTTCTTAAAATCGGAAAAAAAATTCCCCCGGAAAAATCCGGGGGATTTATTTTGCATATTACATTCCAGTTACGGAACAACTGTCACTTTGACATCATCAACAGCCCATATCGATGTTACATGATACCAAAGGCCATGACCGTAAATGAACGAGAATCTAAGAGTTTTTCCAATCTCTGAGGATACATCGACCTTACTTGTCGTCGGTGTGTATACGGTTGTCCAGGACGGAACACCCCAGCAGTCAAATGGCGCGCAGACCCATGCAAGGCCAAAGTGGTACGTGCTCGTATACGGGTAGGTCCAGTTATCATACTGTGGACCTTCAACCATCGGATACACGACCTTGTTTAAATGTGACCCGCCATCGTATGTGCTTAGAAGTGCGGGGCCTTCATAAACTGTGTTGCTAACGAAGTAACCTCGCGCCTCGTGGTAGAACTCAAGGTGCGCTTCAGATACCCCGGCCGGGATTGTAATTTCGGGAGTGAAAAGACGCGCGCATTCGGCTGGCTGTTTGCTTGTGGAACCCATGTTTGAATGCCACCAGTTACCATCGTTCCCGCCTGAGACGATACCCCAGCCATTGTTCGGGCCTTCGTAATCGTGCTCCCAGTTGCCTTCTCCACTTTCCATGTCATCATAGAAAAGTACAACGCTGGCAGTAACATGAAGCGGTGTGGCATCAGCCGAACCTCCATTTCCATCCAGCACGCTGCAGTCGATATCGAATTCCTCGTCCACTCCGGCTCCGACTGCCCCCCAGTCGATGTCTATTGTCCCGTCACCATTACCGGGATCGTCCGTGATAACTTCGGTGGACGTTGCGGACTCGGTCACAGTCCATGAGTAACTCAGAGGATCACCGTCATCGTCATGTGCCGTAACAGAATATGTTTCGGTTGCAAGAAGAAATGGATCTTCTTTGCCATCAACACCACTGTCGACTATCGGATCGGCGTTGTATGCTTCGTTGTTAACGAAGAGGTCGTACCTGAAAAAAGCAGCTAGAGTTGCGTCAGGCGCAGGCGCAGGATACTTGCCTGTATATCCGAAGTCGCCACACTCGGCTATAACCCAGTATTCATTGGTTCCTGAGTCGTTGACATCGTTACAGGTAAATTCGATGTGATAGGTCGAATAATTCTCATTGCCGCCGGTTACAACTGATGGGGGATCAAACGATTCCACCGTGTCATGTACAGTCGTCTCGATATAAATGGTCGAGGGCTGGTAGTCCCATGCCCAGAGACTCACATCGGCAATAAAGTCTCCACCCGAATCTACACCGTCATGCCATATGTTCGGTATTATTTCAGAATTGCATGCGATAGCCTCGACTGCGTTTTCAACTAGCGGGTCCTCGTCCGGTGGCTCTCCCCACGTTGCGATAACTGCGTAGCCGTATTTAACTCCCGGGTCTCCCATGGGGAAACGTAGGTAGTAGTTTCTTACATTAGTCGCACCTGCTGTGAAAATGCCGTGAGTATCGGCATTTGCCTGAAGCCATGTCCAGAGATCAGTATCAGGACCAAGTCCATCTGCATAATATTTGTATGGGTTTAGTTCGGCAGTGAGTTCAGAAGTGTATCCGGGTGTTGCGAGTTTTCCCGGCACGTATCCGAGTACTCCACCAGCAGGGAATTCATTTGCATTGAACCAGCGAGTGTAACCGTCCGGATCACCGGTTGGTCCCTCGTAAGGATCATAGTAATCCTCATTTGTCTGGTCGGAATTGTAATCCTTCATATGCTGGTCGGTTTCGCATGATGCGTAGTTCGGATTGTCTCCGTACATCATGCTTGCATTGCCTGCTCCCATAAAAACTCCCCTGACATCGTACCCGTCGTACTGGTGTATGCCGGGGAAGGGGTGAGTAATTGAAACGTCGATATCCACATCGACATAAACCCCAGCATCCATGACGGGAGTTCCGTGGATGTCGAACGCAAGGTTGGCGGGATTTCCGTTAATAAATGTGGTTACGTTCGCGGTGAACATCGCATGGTGATTTGGTATAACTTCAACCTGCTGACTTTCAAGATCGAAGTAAATGTCGTAGATTCCCCAAAGATGTGTCTGGCTGGGGTTTCTGGTTGAGAAATCTGTGACTTCCGATTGTGAATCCGGAAGTAGTGGCTGATTGCCCATTGTGCTGCAGCCAAATAACATGGTTGTAAATACAAATAAAACAACCGTGACTACATGAAAACGATTCATGTTAACCTCCATTCAGGTTTTATGTGATACGCTGCGTCCGTTTCGTCTTCTTATCATGGCCTATATTTTAAAATGCAATTTTATCCGATTTGTATAATACTTATATAATCGCAAGTATTCAAGTAATCCTGGTGGATATTTGAATCCTGTCGAATGGTCGCATGCAGTATGAACGCGTATTTGTAAAATCCGCATCTATCGACTAAGTTTAGCGAATCAGTTAGAGACCTGAGGAGGGGAACACATGGATCTGCAAGGTAAGAAGATTCTGATGCCGGTGGCCGACGGAACGCATGAGCTTGAATTGTACGTGCCGTATTACCGACTTCTCGAGGAAGGGGCCGAGGTCGTAATGGCAGGTCCCGACAGCAGCGACTACACTGGAAAGAACGGATTTATCATCCGGAATGTGATAAGCATCAACGGACTCGATCCCACACATTTTGATGGCGTGGTTATTCCCGGTGGCTATGGCCCTGACAAAATACGCACCGATAAAAGGTTTAGTGATTTCGTAAAGGTTACCGCAACAGCGGGTAAGCTTGTAGCTGCAATCTGTCATGCCGGGTGGATACTGGCTGAAGCAGGTATTATAAATGGCATAAGGTTGACAAGCGTTCCGAACATACGCACCGATCTTGAGAACGCGGGTGCGGAATGGATCGATCGCGAAGTTGTCGTGGATGGAAATATCATCACGAGCCGCATTCCCGTCGATCTTCCACATTTCTGCAGAGAAATAGTAAAATTCCTGAAATCTGTCTGATCGGGGAGTAAGGGAACTTATGACACTCCCGCAAAGGTGGCTCGTTAAACTCAACAGGCCCCGTTACAAATTTAAATTACCGTCCGATGACCCGGTTCAGTATGCGAGATGGGAGTTCAGGGAGGGCAAGAAGGTATGGGACAGGTACTTCGCATCACGGATCGATCTCAGTGACAGGGATATTCTCGACCTGGGCTGTGGCCCGGGAGGTAAGACCTGCTACCTTGCGTCTCTGGGACCGCGAAAAATAGTCGGTGTTGATGTTGCGGCTGAATGTATCCGTAAGGCCGAGCTCGCAAGACCTGTACTTACTCCGCCCGAGTTCAGGTCAAACCTGGAATTTGTTGTTGTGGATGCCGCAGATCTCCCGTTTCCGGACGGGTATTTCGATATCATTACGTGTTCGGACGCATTCGGGCACTTTGGCGCGCCTTGCAAAGTATTCTCCGAAGCGGTCAGGATTCTTAAAAAGGGAGGGCTATTCTGTATCGATTTCGTCCAGTGGGGAGCATACAACGGACATCATCTTGGCGAATTTATCGTAACGCCCTGGGCACATGTCTGGTGGTCATCCGAAGACATAGTTCAATCGGTACACGAGATCGTAAGCAATGAGAGGGCATCTCTCGATTCGATTGAAAATCGCGACATAATGGATGACCTTGTTAATAAACATCTAAAACACTTCCATGATAACCTGAACCGGCTCAGGCTTTCCGAATTTGAGAAGTATATTCGTCAGGAAAACAGGTTGAAAATCAGCTTTGTTAAACATGCTGTTGCCAGTCCCGTTCTGCTGCCACTTAAATTCATTCCCGGCCTTAGAGAACTTGTGATCGCGAGGAATATTTATATCATTGAAAAAACGGGATAAAATCCTGATCGTGTGCTAACATCCGGTAAATGCCGGGTATGTAGAGAGATGGAAATCCTTTTTCTCATATTACTTTTCATAATCGTCGTGTTCGGGTTTGTGTTCTACGCGTACAACCGTCTTACCCGACTGAGGAATGTATGCGAAACCGAGTGGGCGAATATTGACGTCCTTCTTAAACAGCGTGCCGACCTTATTCCGAACCTGATTGAAGTGGTAAGGGGATATGCCACCCATGAACAGGATGTTCTCGAAACAGTTTCAAAAGCGAGAACCGAAGCTGCACTGGCGACCGGGAGAAAGGGGAAAGAGGAAGTTAACCTGTCATCGCATGTGAAATCCATTCTCGCCCTCAGGGAGGCCTATCCGGACCTTAAGGCGAACCAGGACTTCATGCATCTCCAGTCAGATCTGTTCAGGATAGAAACGGAGATCGCCGAGCTTAGACAGAACTACAATGACATCGTCAAGGCGCATAATGACCTCGTTCTCCAGTTTCCTTCGAGCATAGTGGCGTCTTTGACTGGTTTTTCACTTCAGGATTTGTTTGAATTCAATGGAACACGCGAGGCTCCGAGACTGAACCTTATCGCGGGTGAGGACCAGGTGGTTTAACAACATGGCCCGGACTTCAAATGAAACCAAGATGGCGCAGAGCCGAAGCATTTCAGGCATCGGCTGTTTCGGTATATTCATCGCTCTGGTAATTCTTCTATTGATCGGGACCACGGCTGTCAGGGCGGGTATTAACAACAAACTGTCCGATGCTGCCGAGAGCCTTGCGCTTCTTAAAGGTCAACTGGATAAAACACCGCAGGTTCTTAATGACCTGATGATGTCGGTGGACTGCGGCGAACGTGCAGAGGGTGCGGTTCGTGACGCAGTTGAGGCGGTGGACCTTTTGCCGGATGACTATACATTTGCCGAACTTGAAAATGCATGGGACCTTGTGAGTGCGGCGTGGTCCACGCTTGACACATCCTGCGAAGGGGAGCTTGACAGCTATCTTCAGACCGACATGCGTGGCATCCGCGACAGGTTTACATTCGAGAGCGGTAAGTATCTTGAGAAAAGAGAACTGTATAACTCGGCCATAAACGAGTTTCCGGGAAGAGTTGTATCCTGGGGCTTTAATGAGTTATAAAATATGCTGACCCATGTAAATATGAACGTGTTCGGCCGCACATATTTGATTATTTTACTAATACCGGTTGTTCTGGGATTATTTCCGACACCCGCACATGCGCTTTCTATCGAGGAGCTGGGACGGCCCACGGGCTATGTCAACGATTACTCGAACATTCTGACCTCAACCGAGTATGACAGGCTCGATGCTATCTGCCGCGAGCTTGAAGCCGCAAACTCCGCAGAAATGGCAATTGTGATTATCGACTCCCTGGACAACTGGACGATTGAGGATTTTGCCCAGGAGCTTTTTGAGACATGGGGAATAGGCAAGGCCGAATCGGACAATGGAATCCTGATCCTTATAGCGTACTACGATCGCGAGTGGCGTGTTCACATTGGCTACGGTATCGAGGGAGTCATCCCCGACACTCTTGCCCGCCGAATTATGGAAAATGAGCTTGTCCCGGAGTTCAGGGCGGGGGACTATGGTCAGGGCCTCATTAACGCAGCTACCCAGTTTAAAAATGTAATCAGTGGCGAGGAGTACGACTCCGGTGCTTCGTTCAGCTTCCTTGCATTTCTGATAACAGTATTTATTTTTATCTCCGCATTTTTTCTGATCTGGCTGTCCGTACGGGTGAAATGTCCCCGCTGTGGAAGCAGGGTCCAGCTTACCGACGACAACGAAATTCTTACCGCCACTTATTCAAACTCCGGAATCAGGAAAAAGGAGTACGAATGTACCGTCTGCCATCATGAGTTCGCGCGGATGATCATTATCCCGATGCTCGTGCACCATGCATCCAGGAGCGGCTCGGGCGGAAGCAAGGGATGGTCGAGCAGTGGATGGTCTAGTGGAGGCAGCAGCTTCGGCGGATTCGGTGGTGGAAGTTCCGGTGGCGGTGGCGCATCGGGAGGATGGTAGGTTAGCTGTATGAACAAGAAAAATACATGCAGGATATGTGGATCGGATTTCAGCAATGTACAGGATATATGCCCCGGATGCGGTACCCCGGTTACCGTTCTTGTTGAAGAGGTTCATGTTCCCGTGCCCCTGGGTCCCGTAAACGACTTCGCCGGCGTTCTTTCGAAAGATCAGAAATCCGAGTTACATAACCTGGTTGACGCTTTCTTCCGTAAATCCGACATCCCGATAATACTGAATACGATATATACAACCGAACCCCTTCATCCTTCGGAATACGCGTTCCTGCTATATAACCAGTGGGGAATTGGGCATCCCGATACAAACCGTGGAGTGCTTATTCTTCTCGCGTTGAAAGAACGTCACGTCGAATCGGAAATTGGTTTCGGACTTGAGGATGTCCTCCCCGAGGAAATCGGCGACAGGATTGTGCAGGAGGAGTTTGTTCCATGTTTCAAGTCGGAGAAATATTTCGAGGGATTGAGGAGCGGAACCGAAGCGATAATCAACTATCTATCCGGTAAATTACCTTCACAATAATCTTTTTACCGCTACCATCTCGATCTTTCATTGCAATCCCTGCACATACCCACGGGGAATTTTTTTCTGTAGTAGTTGATCGTCGGGGAGTTGTATATCTCGCAGATGCTGTTAAGGAAGACATTTCCCAGAACAACATCGGCGTCGTAGTCAAGACAGCACAGAACCACGTCTCCATTGTTCAGTACTACAATGTCCCTTGTCAGCCGCGTGCATGAGCTGTCGGCCTCATGACCCGTTGAACCGTAACTCTCGAATTTACCAGCCCAGTTATTCGGATAGAAAATCTGAGCCGAGTAATTCATCTCGGTTTCCCTCTCATACTTATCCAGGAAAGCCTGTTTCTCTTCTTCAGTATCATTTACATGGTACAGGAGCATTTTTGCCATGCACTCGAACAACGCCCCATTCTTAAAATACTGCCCGATAAAGTAATCGATATTTGTCATCGCAAGATCGAATGTGTCGACTCCCTTGATGTCGATGTATGTCTCACGATTTACCGAGTCGATATCCAGTACCACAAGGTCCTCGCGCTCGAAGTTATTCACTATCCAGTCTGTAATATCTGGTGTAATACCGGTCATATTCGAAGCGATGTACACGAAAAAACCATTTGATTTTAACAATGAAAGTGCGTCCAGGAAATTCGGGTGGATTGAACTTTCACCCATACTAAAGAGCCTGACAATCCTGATTTTGTTTTTCCTGAGTATGGTTACGAGTTTTTTAAAGTCACTCATCTTCATGTGACGTTTTTCGCGACTCATTGACGAATGTCCGCAGAACTTGCATTTATGATTGCAAACAGAGGTCAGTTCGATCTGTGCGATTGCTGGCATAATGTTTCCCATTGTCGGATCTCCTGACCGGATTAATTTTGATGTCTAATGATTTTGAGAATGCGATGGGCTTGCGACGAGCAGGTAATTGGGGCCGTCTCTCATAAGTTCCCGGACTTCCAGCCCGGCTTTTTCTGAATATTCTCTGACCTGATCTTTTGTGTAAAACCTGATGTAACAGCCATCCTTCATACGCCATAATTTTCTGAACGGAGCCCTGAACGCCCATAGCGACGGGAAAGATGCAATGAGTATGCCCTTGTTGACTGTTAATTCACGAAGATGTGAAAGCACTTCTACCGGATCAGGAATATAGTCGAAGAACCCAAGTGCGGTTACCGCATCGAATTTGTCGTCCGGTTTGTAAGTTCCTATCTCTTCAAGTACGAAAGCGCATTTATCATCGAGTCCGTTCTCGTTCGCAAGTCGCCTGGCTATATCGAGCATCCCCGATGCAAGATCAACCCCGACGACGTATCCGGCGCCCCTTTTTGCATACTCGATCGCAAACCTGCCGGAACCGCATCCCGCATCAAGAATGCGCTTGCCTTCGATCGGGGACAGCTTCTCAAGCGTGTACACGAACCTTGTATGGATGTTTTTCCTGGTCAGCCTGTCCCAGGTTCTTCCAATAAAACCTTTCTCGCCGGAATATATCGCATCGAAGCCCCTGGCTTCCCTGTCGAATCGATCTCCAACTCGTTCATGCAGACTCATAGTTTAATAACCTCTTTTAGTGGCCCGAAATCGAAATCGTGGATCATCTTTGTAAGACGCGCGGTAGTTTTGTGAAGAGCCCAGTAGTGACGCATTTTCATCCCCCTTGCGCAGTCTAACAGGGGATGGTCGGGATCCACTTCCCACGGATGAAGGTAGAAGCAGAACTGCTCACCATGATTGTTCAGGCTGTAATAGAAGTGCCTGAGTACCCGGTATGTGAAAAATCTGAAATAGAATCCTCCGCCGCACGGGAAGTTCTTCGGCCCAAGAGGATACGTCGCGACAGGCACTTCAACAAGTCCCTCATCGGTAATCCACGGTTTCCTTGGTGCCGTGGGAATCCCGTATCTGTAGTTACTTATCGGAAATATGCTGGAGTCGTACTTAATTCCAAGTTTTTTCAGGATTGGTAGTGCCCATAGCGATTCCTTAGTAATGGAAAAATAGGGGGCACGGTAAGACTGCACCTTCTGACCGGTGATTGCCTCAAGGAGCTCAAGATCGGCGGCCATCTCAGTCTCGAACTGCTCAGGGGTTTTATTGTAGACAAACTGGTGATCGGGGCCATGGCTTCCAACCTCGTGACCCGCTTCGTGTATCTCCTTAACGAGTTGCGGATGCTTTCTGGCAACATCTCCAAGGACAAAAAAAGTCGCCCTGGTTTTTCCGGCGGCGAGAATTTTCAGGATCGTACGTGTCGCATCAATTACGCGATCCTCGTACTCATCCCATGTTCCGGGATCGGTCTCAAGGCCGTGGTACCAGTCCTCTACATCAATGCTGAGGACATTGGTGACAGTTGACTCAGCCATGACAGTTCTCCCGTAATTTTTGATGTTTGTACTATTCGATGCCTGTAATTACTGGTGCGGTGAACAGGCAGTCTTTGACTCTATATCATGATTATATGATGGAATTTGCGTTTCCGCAAGGCGTATATCATGATTATTTGATTAAAAATAATTTTGCTGCTCGTTTTATTATACTGCCTTTATGTAACAGCGAAAACCGATGTGATATAATTGATATAAAGTCGCATCTTAATTAATAAAATGCAAAGCCCGGGAGGATTCTTTTGCATAAAGCACATTTTATTAACTATACAATAATCCTTGTCTTTCTTATTCCTGCCCTTGGGTTAATTTCTGCCTGTGAAAGCCAGAATTCCGAAGTTGGTCCTGTACAGCGGGAATCTCAGGATTCAAGTGTGGCCCAGGTCGAAGATGGGATTGATGAATCTTCCGAACCTGAACCGCGCCTGCCTGAAACCGGACCCGAGTTCACCCGGCCACGGGACACTCAACCTGTAGAGACTCCAGACCCCAATCCCGAACTGGTCGCTTATTACCAGGAGGGTGTTAATTACTACGAGGCTGGTGAATATGCATCTGCGTTTAATATCTTTGACGAAGTAATCCAGCTTGATCCTGACTTTGTGCAGGCGTATGGCGCACGTGCGGCGATATTTTATGAATATGGCGATTTCGAAGCTGCTATTTCTGATTACTCATCCGCAATTGATTTTGAACCCGTCTACGACCTCTACATTCTGCGCGGACATGCATACCAGGCGAGTGATGATCTTGAAAACGCTGAAGCCGACTACACTTCGGCGATTGAAATGGGAAACGAGATTCCATGGCCTTATTCGTTCAGAGGAAATATCAGGGCCGAGTTGGGGAATGCCGATGGGGCAATCGAAGATTACACGTCGGCTATGGACCTGAGTGATGAACCCGTTTACCTTTTTTACATGCAGCGAGGGAGGGTTTATTACGCGACAGGTGAATACGATTCCGCAATGTCGGATTATATTTCCGCAATCGAATTGAACGACCGGGTACCGGAGCTTCACCAGGGCCTTGCAGGCACTCTTTATATGCTGGAAGACTACCAGGGTGCAGTCAACAGTTACACCAGTGCGCTCGAACTGAAACCCGATGACGCGTTCACCCTTGTTAACAGGGGCAGGGCATACATTGCGATGGATGAACTGTCACTGGCTGAAGATGATCTTACCGCTGCGCTTGAGATTGACCCGGATGATGAAGAAGCCCGGCGTCTGCTCCTGATGACGACTGAAAGGTCCTAAAACTAACCTTCCCTGGGCACACTTCTTCACGGTAATGAAATTTTATCCATCTACGTGATACAATTCGCGGGTTATGAAATACGCATGCTGCATCGTAGCCGCCGGACGAGGGACACGTCTCGGCGATAAATGGGCGAACACTCCTAAAGCGCTTGTACCGATTCTGGGGCGTCCCATGCTCTACTATTCACTTTCCGCATTTTCCACATGGTTAAGTGAATCAGAGGACCTTGGTGAAATCGGCAGGTTTATAATCACCGCACCCCCTGAATTTATCAGTGATTTCGAAGAGGAAGTGGACGCCTGGGGATTTCCACGTCCCATTAAGGTTATTCCCGGGGGAGCCACACGTGCTGAAAGCGTGTATAACGCTCTCAGGGAGATTGTAAAGGACAAACCTGAAATGGTCATGATCCATGATGCCGCAAGGGCATGTTTAACGACGGACATGGTCGACATGCTTCTGCAGGCTTCTTCAACCGGTCATGCCGCATCCCTTGCACATAAGGCGACCGACACTTTAAGGAACATTGAAGAGAATATTGTCGCCGGTGAGGTTGACAGGGATAAGATCTCATGTCTTGAAACACCGCAGATTTTCCCTTGTTCCCTTCTTCTTGAACTTCATGCCCAGGCCGAGGGGAATATCGATCCACCGGATGACACAACACTCTTCACGAGGGCAGGCGAGACAGTTAAGGTGGTCAACCATGAAGGCTGCAACCTGAAGGTCACATTCCCGGATGATATTGGTGCCGCTGAGGGCATTCTCTTTTCACGCGGATGGCAGGATGTAAGCGAGGGTGAGGATTAATGTGTCCCCGGAAAAAAACTGAACCCGTTCCGACCGTATACCGTGTGGGAATCGGTTACGACGTCCATAAGCTTGTTAAAGGACGGAAGCTTATCCTGGGCGGTGAAAAGATCGATCATCCGACAGGTCTTCTCGGGCATTCGGATGCCGATGTGCTTACACACGCGATTATGAGTGCGCTTTTAGGGGCGATGGCGGCCGGAAGCCTTGGAGATCACTTCCCCGACAACGATCCGCAGTACAAGGATATTAAGTCAATCGACCTTCTTGAGCGTGTAAGAATCATCATGGAAGAGTGCGGTTATATTCTTGAAAACCTTGACTCGATGGTGATCTGCGACCAGCCCAGGCTTGGAAAACACATAGAAAATATCAGATTGAACCTTTCCGTGGCCCTGAGGGTTCCTATAGAGTGTGTTTCGGTCAAAGCGACCAGCACAGAGGGGCTTGGATATACAGGAACGGGCGAAGGGATCGCTGCCCAGGCGATATGCCTTCTAAAGATACCCGGCGAGGAGCCTGATGAAGTAAAGGCGAAGAAGAAATCCACGACGAAGAATAAAAAGGTCAAGGCACCGCCACCGCTACCGGAAATCAGGCCTGGTGAAATCACTGGTGCGATTGCATGGGTAGATGGCGCGGTTAAGGGAAATCCCGGCCCGTCGGGGCTTGGAATCCTCTTTGAGAAACCGGATGGCTCCGAGATCGGGCAGCTTGCGCTGAAGGGTGGAGAGCTGACAAACAACCAGGCCGAATATTCGGCAATGATCGAAGCTCTCAGGACGCTTGAGAAGTGGGGCGTAGAACGGATTAAAATTTACACCGACTCCGAGCTGATGGCGAAGCAGATCAATGGCCGGTACAGGGTTAAGAACCCGGGAATTAAGAAATTATACCGGGAAGTTATGGACCTTCTGGGTGGATTTGAGAAGTGGCAGGTCAAACATGTCCCGAGGGAAGAGAATACCGAGGCCGACAGGCTGAGCAAACTGGCCTTGAAATTATGATTGAAGTCAATATACTTGGATAGTTTGGGGGAGCAGGCGAGGTGATCGCGGTTTACTCCGGCTCATACCGGGGAAAATCGAGGAAAGTCCGAGCACCGAAGGGCAGGACGCTGGGTAATTCCCAGGCGGCGCGAGCCGATGGAAAGTGCAAAGAAACCAGACCGCCCGGACATTTATGTTCGGGTAAGGGTGTGAAGGTGGAGTAAGAGCCCACCGGCGGCCTGGTGACAGGTCCGTGCGAGTAAACCCCGTCCGGTGCAAGTCAAAACGGGAATACAGGGCTGCCCGTCCTTTCCCGAGGTAGACGCATGAGGCAGACGGTAACGTCTGTCCCAGATGGATGATCACCACCCGCTTCGTCGGGATACAGAACTCGGCTTACCGTCCGCTCCCCCAGAGACGATACTATTAGGAGCGGTTAGAAATAACTAAATCCCTGATAAGGTGTCCGAAAGGATAAAATACTGGTGAAAATGATGAAAAGGCATTATCTAACTTCCATCGTCGCAATGTTTGCGATACTCATTCTGACATCATGTGGTGGTGTTGCGCAGAATCCTACTGCACCAAGTTTCCAGGCCCCGGGTGGACAGGCCGAAGGCCCCAACCTTCCGGGTGAAGGCACTCCCGGAGATCTTGTCGGCCAGCTTTCCGGTGGCGGGGCTGAAATGGGCGAGGAGCTTCTTCATGGAACCTTCGAGGATCTCTGGCCCCAGGGTATGGATGCCCTCGAAACCGGCCAGATTGTTTCTTCGGCCCAGTTTTTCATGAGTGCGTACGCCCAGGACCCGACAAGCGCGGACGCCGCGCTTGCGTACGCAATCACCGATATGATGAAAAACCACCGGCGCTATGCAATGTTCATGCATCCGTGCCTGGACAAACTGTTTATGAATACTCCGCTCACCGGACATCCGGAAGTGTTCCCGAACCCTTTCATAACAGAGGATTCCTACGTGTTGCGACTTGCATCGCTTGGCAACAGGGTGAGAAAAATTCTCCCGTCCGAGATTTTCCCCCTTGTCGCACCGGTTGATACGGAAGTTGTTTTCACGCTTGAAACATATAACAACCTGATGGGGCATTTTGCTCCGGGAGAGGAAAGTTTCATGACAACCGATCCCGGTGGAAACGTGGTTGGTACCCCCGGTGGAGCAACGACAACCGTTCCCGGTGGAGAACATACTCCAGCGGATGGAGCCGGAGCGGATGATGGTTCCGGAAACGGTACCGAGGGCGATGATTCGTCGCGTGACAACGTCGAGCGTGGTGGCGAAAACATGAACATGGGATGGCCCAAGCCGACATTGGGTAAGCAGAACACTACATCAGGCATGGATGGCATGACGACCGACCCGCGTGACTATGGAATTATGGAAGACGGCATGGGATTTGAAGGACCCATCACGATGCCCGGCATGCTTCCCGAGAGGGAAGAGCCGATAAGCGAAGATGAGTGGGAGACTTTCATCAGGGAATATCGTGACGCCGCGGCACGCGATGGCGCGGATGTAATTCTTTCCGGCCAGTTCTATGAAAATGTCAAAAGACTCAAGGACGATATCGAGGAGCATATTTCAAACCTTGAAGAGGTAAGGACCATTATCGAAACAGAGGGATATTCTCTGAGCCTTCCGTTCAACGTACTTGATGGTACTCAGAAAGTTACCCTCATGTTCGATGTCGATGATTACCACATGATCCTCGGCCACCTGAAAGTGCTTCATTCAATGCTTTCCTACGTGCTTGCATACTCGCATGACGTCCAGTTTATCCTTCCGACTGATATGCCGGAGGATGCCGACGGCGACTCGATTTTAAGGCCGGAGGAATATCTTCCCACCGGTAATTTCGGAACGCTCAATGACGAGTCGAGGGACATGCTGGGACAGCAGCTTCCGTTATTTGTCTCCAACCTGACAACACTTGCCGATAAAATGAGACCTCTTCTTGATGCGGCACGGGAAGTTCAGCCCGGCGATCCTGAACCCAAGGAGATATTCTTCCTGTCGAGTTTCCACAGGAATTTCGTTCTTATTGAAGAGTGGGCCGAGCTGATCCAGGATACGGGTGAAGGATCGGGCGCAGGGATTGCTGTGAAGCTTGCAAGCGCGGCCGAAATTACAGAGGCTGTTGTTGTTTTCGATGCACTTTTCAATTCACCGGTGATGGATATAAGGGAGATTCTCCCATCCTATGATTTTGCAACCCGCGCGATTGTTACGGACGAGGAAAATAACTGGAACTCTGATCCGACCTTCGGAGGATTTTTCCCCGAGGGAATGACCGACGAAAATACCTATATTACCTCGGGCCGCCTGACCGCTGTTGTATTCAGCGAGGAAATGGGTCGAGCTGTCGATTACAAGGTGTTTGTCGACACCGCATCCGCCGACGTTGGCGATAACGGCAGGGCGATTATCAACAACGCATGGATCAACGAACTCGTGGGTACGCCCTACAGGGTTAACAATCCTGATGGCGAGGAAGTCGGAACAGGTATCGTGCGATACAACTATATTTTAATCCCGCTGTTCGATACAGATACAATTGCCATGTTCTTTGGTTTACCCATGGAACCCGAGCATGCGGGTATGCCCGGCAGTCCGACCATGGCAGGTCCGGAGGGCGAACTCGGTGAAGACGGATTTACTCAGACCGGAATCGGTGGCGAGGGAATGAGTCCCACGGACGGTGATTCCGGGGATGCTGACCGGGAAAATGGCGAAGGTGATGATTCCGGTGACGAAGACGACAAGGAATCTGATGATGGTGATGGTGATGGTGGAGGCGGTGGTAACGGAAGCGGCTCGATATCGCTCATGGGATAAAGAGATCGGTATCCGTTACTCTGATTGCCTGAAATATGGACCATTATTCGGATGATAGAAAGGAACTTTCGACCGCCGGATGAATCCGGTGGTCTTTTAACGCATGGCTGTTGATTCACATTGCCACCTGACCCTGAGGTACGAGCCTCATGAGCTCCCGGGCATCTTTTCCAATGCCCTCTCTGCAGGTGTCAGGGGTTTACTGCTTGTCGGGTACGATCCGGATCACTATCGCAGTGTTACGGCTATTCTCGATACATATGGCACGGGTGGAAACGGCATTCCGGCACTCGCGGGTACTATTGGAATTCACCCGCATGAAGCAGATAAATACAACCATCGTGACATCGAGAAATTTGCCGGCGAACTTGCAAGGCTTGAGATTGTGGCAATTGGTGAAACCGGGCTGGATTTCTTCAGGGATTATGCTGACAGGGATCGACAGGAGGGACTTTTCAGGGCACAGATCGAGCTTGCATCGGTTACCGGAATTCCACTTGTGATTCACTCCAGGCAGGCGTTCGATAAGACCGTACAGGTCCTTGAAGATTATGATCTTCCGGAGAAGCCCGGAGTTTTTCACTGTTATGGTTATGGGCCCGATGAGCTTGGTAAGGTGCTGGAGATGGGATTTTACGTGTCATTCGCGGGTAATCTTACGTACCCGAAAGCGACCGATCTTCACCAGGCTGCGCGACGGGTTCCACCGGACAGGATGCTGATCGAAACTGACAGCCCGTTTCTTATTCCGCAGAAATCAAAGAACCGAAAGGTCAGAAGAAATGAACCCGCGCTTATTACAGAAACGCTTGATAAACTTGTTGAACTTAAAAATATCGAGAAATCCGATGCCGAACGTATGCTGATAAGGAATATTATGAGTTGCTTCCCGAAGCTTAACGGAATAGAATCCTGGGCCATGATCGAAACTAATATGGGCGGGGGGAATTAAGCCTGATGGCGACACGCTGGTTTATATTACTCTCAGTTATACTTGCCGGTGCAGACCAGTACACCAAGTACCTTGCACGTAAGCTCGTGGACCCGGAGACGCTCCAGAGGCTGTTTACCGGGGAGATAGGCGCCGAGCGTAACGAGGTAATCCCCGGTTTCTTCAGCTTGACCCTTAATTTCAATAAAGGCATCGCATGGGGAATGCTTCCCGAGTGGAGTGAATATTTCACCTACTTCGCGATCGTCATGGTCCTTGTCATTCTGATGATCCTGAAGAAACTCGACCGGGACGAGGTCTGGCTGAAAATTGCGCTCGCGTTCCAGATGGCCGGAGCCATCGGGAACATGACCGACAGGCTGATTTTCCATCGCGTGACGGATTTCCTCGATGTAACACTATTCCCGAACACAAACGTACACTACGAATGGACGTTCCTCGGTAAAACATACGCTTTCCATCTGCCTTACGACTGGCCCATCTTTAACCTCGCTGACAGCTTTGTTGTAATTGGGACTATCGTGCTTGTTCTGGTCCTTTTGTTCACGCGCGAGGCGCCCCGTGAAGACAAAAAACCCGCAGCACTTGCGGCGGGAGGGGCAGGGGGATTAAGCGCCTATGAGGGGCTGACTGCGGAAGGCCAGACTGATTCACAGGACTGGGACGATTTCAGGAAACTACCGGGAAGTGTGCCAACCGAGGAAGCGCTGATTGAAATCCCGGTTGATCCGGAAGAGGAAATGCTGAGGCCATTCGAAGAATACGCACAGCGCGAAGAGCTTGACGAGCCACTTGGTTATCCCGGTGATAACGATGACGATCATCCTGACTCGGATGAGAGGTCCATCAGGGAAATTTAGCGGGGATTACAAATACTTTTGTCCTGTCTGGTCGCATGGATAATTCAGTTATTCACCATGAAGAAGTTGTAGATGATGAAAAGGCTGGCAAACGCCTTGACTCCTTCGTGCTTTACTTCCCCTGGCAGAAATTTGATGAGTTTCTCGCGCCCTCCCGAACGCAGGTTCAGAAGTGGATCAGGGACGGTCATGTGACTGTCAACGAGGTCACGCAGGACAACAAGGCTTACAAGGTCAGGGTGGGAGAAAGGGTGGTGATCGACGTTGAGATCGAGAAAAATCCCGGGACACCGCCTCCACAGGACCTTGATATCGAAATCGTATACCAGGACGACCAACTGATCGTCATTGACAAACCGCCCGGTGTTTCAAGTCATGCGATACCGAGCGACCTTAAGGGTTCGGTCGTTAATTTTCTCTATCATATCGGAACGGCTCTTCCCCCGACCTCACATCCTCTCAGGCCTGGAATTGTCCACAGGCTTGATAAGAACACGACGGGCCTTATGGTGATTGCCAAATCAGATCAGGCCATGCATGAACTGATCGAGATGATAAAAAGGCGTGAAGTCGAGCGGAAGTATATCGCGCTTGTTTTCGGAAACATGCCGCTTAATTCGGGCACCATTGACGCACCGGTCGGAAGGTATCAGTTCGACAGGCGAAAGATGGCCGTTACCACGGAAAAGCAGGGGCGTCATGCGAAAACCCACTACCGTGTGCTTGCGAGGTACCCCGGATTCACCCTTGTTGGCTGTAAACTTGATACCGGCCGTACTCACCAGATACGCGTGCACCTCTCGCACCTCGGATACCCGGTCGCGGGTGATCCTTATTATGGCGGACGACGTATCCCCGACAAGATGTCCCGAATCCTGAAGGGATTGGATAAAAGCGAAAAGACGGATGAAATAACGGAGAAGCTTAACAGTGTCGGAGAAATTTTGAAAGCGGATCTTATCCATCTGCTTCATGCCGCAAGTCTTCAGTTCCCTCATCCAATCACGAATGAGCCGCTTGCGTTTAAAACACTGCCCCATCGTAAATTTTCCGATGTACTTGGTATTCTCGAATCTATTCCGCACGAGGTCGTGAATCATGAAGTTTGAGGTTAATTCGACAGATGGCAACGCCCGTGCCGGAACACTCGTCACTTCAAGAAGTGTTATCGATACACCTCTATTCATGCCATGTGGGACAATCGGGGCTGTCAAGGCTGTCAGGTGGAACGAGATCGAGGATCTCGGTTACCGGCTGGTACTCATGAACGCGCTCCACATGTACCTTCGTCCGGGGGCCGATCTCGTTTCTGCGTCCGGTGGACTTCATGATTTCACATCATGGCGTAATTCTATCCTCACCGATTCGGGAGGTTACCAGTTCTTCAGCCTGAAGGGGCTTTACCGGATCGATGACGAGGGTGTCAGTTTTCAGTCACCATACGATGGAAGCAGGCACAGGTTCACCCCTGAGTCAGTGATCGATGTACAGTCTAAGCTTGGTTCCGATATTGTAATGCCGCTCGATCACTGCGCACCGGGTGACGCATCCCGCGAACAGTTCCTTGAGGCAGGGAAAAGGACGATCGAATGGTTGAAAATCGCACGGGATGTGTTCAAAAATAAGGCGAGAGAATATCAGGCATTGTTTGGGATCGTCCAGGGGGGAACTGATTTGGATTTAAGAAAAAAATTTACCGAACAGTCTGCCGAATTTGACCTTGATGGTTACGCGATGGGTGGTATCAGTGTTGGTGAGGACAGGGATGAAGGCGATGACGTAGTGCGTGAGATTGCCCCGCTGATGCCGGGGAATAAACCACGCTATCTCATGGGAGTCGGACTTCCGGGACAGATTATTGAAGGAATAGAGTCAGGAATAGACATGTTCGACTGCGTACTCCCGACCCGTATGGCTCGAAACGGTACGCTCTTTACTAGTCATGGAAGGCTGAATATAAGGAATGCGCCGTATCGAAACGACGAAAGACCAATCGATGAAGCCTGCGACTGTCCGGTGTGCCGGAGATATTCGAGGT
>Ga0272441_10003042_pt1 | contig 32837 bp, 29 predicted proteins | sample SSMProp6N_FD_193582 | JGI IMG/M metagenome (GOLD analysis project Ga0272441, IMG submission 193582) | Marine sediment archaeal communities from Little Sippewissett salt marsh, Falmouth, MA, United States - SSM-Prop-6N | ecosystem: Environmental > Aquatic > Marine > Wetlands > Sediment ... | reverse complement strand
CTGGTTGTCCTCACCGCAGGGTGGCTGTTGTGGAACCTCTCCCTCGACGTTCTGTGGCAGCCTACGGACCGGCGCACGGCACGGCGGATGCTGTTTCTCGCGGGGTTGCGGGACGGGGAGACGGTCATCGATCTGGGCTGTGGCGACGGCCGTTTCGTTGTCCTCGCGGCGCGCGAGTTCGGGGCGAGAAGCATCGGCGTGGAGATCGATCCGTTCCGTGTCCTCCTCGGTAGGCTGTGGATCCTTGCCTGGGGGCTGGGCGCACGTGCGCGGATCATCCGCGGCGACATGTACCGAGCCGATGTGTCGCAGGCTGACGTCGTTGTGCTCTTCCTCTCGCCGACAGCCAATCTGAAACTGCAGGAACGGCTCAAGCAGGAGATGAAGCGGGGATCGAGGGTGGTGTCGTACTACCATCCGATCTGGGGGTGGACGCCCGACGAAGTCGGGGAGGGCGTTCACGGAGATCCGCTGTACCTCTACCGCATCGGAGGCGAAGCCGATGGATCGCTCCCTGGGCGCGTTGGCTCGAGCGCTGGGCTATAGCCTGCCGGCGCCCCACGCGAGCACGCCCGTCGCGGGGATTGCCGAGGACTCTCGCCTCGTTGGTCCCGGCTACGTGTTCGTCGCGGTGTGTGGCCGCCACGAAGATGGCAGGCGGTACATCAGCGATGCGGTGTCGCGCGGTGCGTGTGCCGTGGTGCTCGAAGCGGAGGGCTCTCCGATGGCGGGCGCGCCGCAGGATGTCCTCGCGCTTGTGGTCGACGACGCGCGGGTTGCGCTTGCCGATCTTGCAGCGGCGTTCTACGGGCACCCGACACGGAGTCTGGACGTCATCGGGGTGACCGGGACGAACGGGAAGACGACGACGTGTCACCTCCTTGCCCACCTGCTTGGGAGCGAGAACTGCGAGCTCGTGAGCACGGTGGCGAACGCGGAGCGCGGGCTGATGGGCACCACCACCCCCTCGCCCCTTGCGATTCATCAATTTGCCGCGGAAGCGCTGGCGAATGGCCGATCCCACGTGGTGATCGAGGCCTCGTCCGCAGGCGTGGAACAGCGCCGCCTCGCGGCTGTGGCGTTCGATGCCGCGGTGTTCACGAATTTCAGCGACGAGCACCTGCCGCTGCACGGCGGGCGCGAGGCGTACTTCCGAGCGAAGCTCGAGCTGTTCGAAGCGCTGTCGGCGGGCTCGGTTGCCGTTGTCAATGCCGATGATGCGAGGGCCGAGGCGGTCGCCGAGGTGTGCCGTGGACGCGTTGTGTGCTTTGGCACGGAGCGGGGGGCCGACGTTCGTGTGGAGCGGATCCATGAGGAGCCGGATTGCGTTCGGTTTGGCCTCCGAGCCGGCAGCGAGGTGGAGGCCGTCGCCCTGCCGCTTCCCGGGGCGCACAACGTCCTCAATGCCGCGGCGGCCGCGGCCGTGGCGATGGAGCGGGGGATGGCTCTCGTAGCGGTGGCGAAGGCTCTCGGCGATGCCCCCACGATTCGCGGGCGTGGAGAGCGGTTCCGCACCGTCGCAGGCACCCTGGTGGTGGTCGACTTCGCGCACACACCACGCGCGCTGGAGGCGATGATCCTGTCGCTGCGCCCGTGGGCGCGGCGGGTGATCGCGGTGTTCGGGTGCAGTGGCGACGGGGACCGGCGGAAGTACCGTGAGATGGGGCGGACGAGTGGGCGGTTGGCAGACGTGACCGTGGTGACGACCGACAACCCGAAAGAGGAAGATCCTGCGGCTATTGCCGAGCAGGTCACGGCGGGGGTCGAAGAGATGGGGGGATACAGTGCGTTCCGCCTCGATCGCGAGGAGGCGATCCGTGATGCGCTGGCACGTGCTGGCCCGGAGGATGCGGTGCTGATCGCGGGGAAAGGGCACGAGACCTACCAGATCGTCTGCGGCCGACGCCTCGAGCACAGCGATAGCGGTTTCCTCACCCGCTCCGGCCTCGCGACGCCGATTCCGGCGGTGGGACGCGGGGACAGGTAGCGACGCTACCGTGCGGCAGCGTCGCTACACTCGCGGCTTGACACGGACTGGCGGCGCTTCTATCGTGACCGGTGCGGGCGCGAGCCCGCGTCGCTTGGATGGACACACGCAGGGTGTGGCGGCGGCGTTGAGAACGCGAGAAGGAGGATGGCATGGCGGGAACAGGAGACCTCGAGGCGCTGCTTCGCCCACCAGCGATGGATATGCCGCCGTATCCCCCGAAGGCGGTCACCTTGGCCAGCGGGGAGCGAATGGTGGTGCGACAGGCATCGCGCGAGGAGGTTCCCATCCTGCTTGAAGCGATCGCCCCGCTGCTGTGGGTCGAGCGCGACTTCTACGATGTCGTCGCGGCGCGGCTGTTCGGTGAGCTGCTGGCGTACAAGCGCTACCGTGTCCGCGACGAATACGTGCTCGTGGGCTTGATCGACGGGGTCCTTGCAGGGATTGTCAACGGCCGCGCTGTGGACGCCGAGACCGGGATGAGCTATCACACGATCACGATCAGACGGGGACTGCGCGTGGGTTCTCACCTGTTTGCCGCGAAGATGGAGTACCACGTGGAGTATCTCGGGGAGAAGGAAGTGCTCATCGTCGCCGAGAGCCCGATCGGCTTCCGGCGGTGGATGATCGAGTACCCACTGAGCAAGAAGTACGAGGTGCAGCACGAGTTGGGTGGCGTTCCGTCATGGGTGCTCCCACGCGACACGTACTTCGATGCCAAGCCGCGGCTCGTCTCGGGGACACGTCCGGTGCCTGACGAGTTGCTGCGAGGCGCCGAGACGATCGTCCTCCCGGGTGACGACACGGTGAGACGTCAGGTCACGGGCGAGCGAGGAGGCGTCGAATGCGCCGAGTGATGGTCGTTGGGGCGGGGATGACGAGATTCGGCCGCTCCAGTGAGACACTATCCCAGCTGATGTGCCTGTCGTCCATGGCCGCTCTGAGGGACGCGCATCTCGGTGAGTATCCTGTCGACGGTGTGGTCGTGGCGAACATGGGGGCGGCACGTATCAACCGCCAGACGGCGATCGCCAGCGCCCTGGTCGACCGCCTCAACCTGTTCCCGGCGACCGCGGAAACGGTCGAGAACGGACCGGCGTCCGGCTCCTCGGCATTCAAGGTCGGCTATCAGGCGGTGGCCGCGGGCATGGCTGACGTCGTCCTCGTGACCGGTGTGGAGAAGATGCGTGCGGTGAACAACCTCGAGGGAACGGACTTCGTAGCGAGCATGTCTCACCCCGAGGCGGAATACATCTACGGTGTGACCTTGCCGTCGTTGGCAGGGATGTTCGCCCGCATGGTGATGGAGCGGTACGGCGTGACGCGCCGACATCTGGCGCTGGTAGCGATCAAGAACCACGCAAACGCGTTGCGCAATCCGTACGCGCACATCCAGCAGGCGATCACCCTGGAAGGGATCCTCGAAGCGCCTGAGGCCATCGTCAACAATCCTCCGATCGCGGAGCCGCTACACCTGTTTGACTGCTGTCCGGTGAGCGACGGCGCCGCGTCTCTGGTCCTTGCCGCCGAGGATGTCGCTGAGAAACTTGGGAAGGCGGGAATCGTCGTCGCCGGCATCGGCCAGGCGACCGACACCCATGCGGTGCACGAGCGGCCGGAGCCGACGAGGCTGACCGCCGTGGAGGTGGCAGCGGAGCGGGCGTTCACCATGGCCGGGACGTCACGCGACGAGGTGGATGTCGTCGAACTGCACGATGCGTTCACGATCTTGGAGATCGTGCAGAGCGAGGCGGCGGGCTTCTTCCCGCAAGGTGAAGGGCACCTCGCTTTGGAGCGTGGGGAAACCGCGTTCGACGGATCGCTCCCGATCAACCCCTCCGGGGGACTCAAAGCGCGAGGCCACCCCGTGGGGGCAACGGGAATGGCACAGCTGGTCGAACTGACGTGGCAGCTGCGCGGAGACGCCGGCGAACGCCAGGTCCAAGGGGCGCGCTGCGGCTTCGCCTGCAACTTCGGTGGATTCGGAAACAATGTGGTGACCACTTTGCTTCGGCGGGAGGATCGATGAGTAGCGATGCGGTGCTTGCCAGCCGGTGCACGGCATGCGGAGCGGTGAGCTATCCGCAGCACTGCCTCTGCCCTTCGTGCGGCGGGGAGCGTTTCGAGCCCACTCCGGTGGAGGGCGAAGGGACGGTCGTCTCCTACACGGACTTGTACGCGCTCGCCATCGACTTCGAGCAGCGCTTTCTCCGGCTGGCGATGGTGGAACTGGACAGCGGTGTGCGCGCCACCGGGCAGCTTCTCCACGAGACGCCGGCGATCGGGACGCGCGTGAAGGCGACGATCGGCGTCGTCCGGCGTCAGGGGGAGACGAAGATCCGCGGGTTGCAGTTCGTCCCCGTGTAGCAGAGGTCACTTCGCAAGACTGCGGCCGGCAGCGGCTTTCCTTCGCAGCATGGACTCGGTATACTGACGGCGTTGTCAGCGTCATCGAAGCATCTTGCAGACGTCGCATGCTTGCGCTAAGAGGATTCACTTCATCACGCTCGACTGGTGTGTCACCCGAGGCAACGCGCCGCACTCAGGAGGACTGAGACGAGGATCGTGTTACGACATCCTGTGTGTCTAGGGTGGCAAAAGGAGCGCTCATGGAAGCAAGTCGGGGACGAACGTCTCACGCACGAGCGCAGAGCACCGGACGCGCGTTCGGGGGAGAGGACCGAACGTTCTACGACATCCTCCGCGACAGCGAGACGCTGGAGGACGCACGTACGAGGCTGTTCGCCCACCTGTGCGACCTGGAGTGGGCGCGAAGATGTGCGACCGACGATGAGATCGATCGTGTGGATGCCGCGGTTGCCCTGCGCTCCGTCGACGTCCTGAAGGGGTTCCTCGCCCCCGACAACGAGCGGCGCTGCGGTTTCAGCACCCTGAAACACCTTCGCGACGCGGTCCACGAGCGCCCCGAAGCGGCGAAGCTTGCGCCGGGCTTCTATGCGGAGATCCTGCACCTGCTTCGCGGGATGCACGGGCGGGCGGGGGTGGCCGCCGGCTGGATGGGATCGCGCTGGGGATTGCGCGGCCTGCGACTCCCGCTGCGGATGCCGCCGTCCGGGCAATCGAAGGGGGCGATCCGTTCGTCGTATCTGGACCGTATGGCGGGACTCGCGCGGGAAATCATGTCCCGCTACCGAAGCGGCCTCGACCCAGCACTGTGGCGACGTCGTCAGGCGAACAGGCAGCGGATCCTGGACGCGCTCGGCGGAACGCTTCAGGAGTGGTCATCGCCGCAGTGGCAGCGCGATCACGCGTTCACGGAGGCAGACGGTCTCGAAGCGCTGCAGCGCATCGCTGTTCTCTCCGACGAGGAGCGCGCCGCGCTGCGGCTTGCGACCGAACACCACTTGCCGTGGGGGATCACCCCGTACTACCTGTCGCTGTTCACGCTGGATCGTAGCGATCGGCGTTCGGATGGGCAGGTTCGCTCGCAGGTTCTTCCCCCACTGCGAACGGTGCAGACGATGCTCGCCCATGCCGCCGATCGCGACACGACGCTGGACTTCATGGGGGAGCGCGATACCTCGCCGGTCGAGCATGTGACTCGGAGATACCCCATGGTGGCGATCCTGAAGCTGGCCGAGACCTGTCCGCAGATCTGTGTCTACTGCCAGCGCAACTGGGAGATCCGTCCGCCGCGAGCGCACGCCGCGGTCTCCAAGGAGTCGGTCGATGATGCGGTGGCGTGGTTCGGGAGACACCCCGGCATCGTCGATGTCCTGGTCACTGGGGGAGACCCGCTGATCGTCCCGCTGGAGCTGCTGTCGACGACCCTCTCGCGTCTCGGCGAGTTACCTCACATCCGCCATCTGCGAGTAGGAACGCGGGTTCCGGTCACGATGCCGATGGGCGTCACCGAGGAGGTTGCCGATCGGCTCGGGCGGTTGGTGGCTCCCGGCCGACGCAGCGTGAGCGTGGTCACCCATGTAGAGAGTACGGCGGAGGTGACACCGGAGTTCGTCGGCGCGGTACAGCGCCTTCGCCGGCGCGGCGTCGGGGTGTACAACCAACAGGTGTTCACGCTGCAGACCAGTCGGCGCTTCCAGGCCGCTGCGACACGCTTGGCGCTGAGATCGGCGGGGGTTGACCCGTACTACACGTTCTATGCGAAGGGCAAAGACGAGCATCGGGAGTACCTCGTGCCGATCGCGCGCATCCTCCAGGAGCGCAAGGAAGAGGCACGCCTGCTGCCCGGGGTGTTTCGCACGGATGAGCCGGTGTTCAACGTTCCTCGTCTCGGGAAGACGCATCTGCGGGCGCAAGGCGATCGCGAGCTTCTCGGGCTGCGTGCGGACGGCCGGCGGGTGTACTTGTTCCATCCGTGGGAGAAGGGGATCGCGCCGACCACACCTTGGCCGTACGTGGATGTCTCGATCCACGAGTATCTTGCGCGGCTTCAGCGGCTCGGTGAGGATCCGTCGGACTACCGTTCCATCTGGCACTACTACTGATCCCCGGCTTTCGCCAACTCCCGCGGCGGGCAGCTTCCCCTCCACGGGCGCTCGATGCATCCTTCGTGAACGGCTATGCTCTGCTCGCGCTCGGAGGGAATGAGGAGGCGACGATGAAGAGGGAAGCGGTCGGCATCGCCTGCTGCGCTGCCCTCGTCGTGATCGCTCTGGCAGGGATCGCCGGGGAGATCACCTTGGACGAGGAGGACACGGGAGTCCAGCATCGGGTGAACCCATACAACGGGGCAACGGAGATCGCGTTCTACGTGATCCTCAACTACTCTGAGGGGGTCCACTGTCCGGAGTTGGTCTTCGAGTGGCAGGTGTTTGTCGTTGAGGGAGGCCAGGAGACCCTGCTGGACGAGTACACGAGGAATCAACGATTCCGCTCCTGTGTAGGTGCGTTGCACCAGGTGCGGACGAACTCCGACTACATCGTCCCGGTGCCCGGCCAGCGGTACAAGGCCCGGGTCGTCATCGATGACGCGAAGCACGATGTGCATTACGAGCGGACGCTTGACTACACGGTCCCCGTTGGCTTCCCTGCGGGGATCGGCGTGTACGCGATGATCGAGGACGATGTGGAGATGGGCTACGACCTCGGCGGCCTGAGCGACGAGGCGCTCGAGGACCTCGTGCGCATCCTCGATTCGCTACGCGGGGAATTCGTGCAGACGGCCTCTGAGGTTGCCTTCGGCGAGTTCTTCTCCACGTATGTGACTCCCAAGGATGCGTTCCCCGCGGAGGTCCTGGTGCTTCCCTCACTGCCGCAGGCGGTCGGTGAGAGTGAGACTGGGGCGCGGATCACGGTCAGCTACAACCGAATGCTGCTCACGTTCCCGGTGCCGTCCGCGGACGCGGTGTCCGGCGTCGCGGAGCAAGTGCGAGGCTTGGAGCAGGATTTCGTCGGCGATGTGCTTCTCTATGACGGAGAGCCCACGGATCCTGTCGTCCCACGCGCTGTGTTTGTGCATACCGCGGTGTGGGAGGTGCTCGAGGCAGCGAAGGAAGAGCTGGCGGACCGCTAGCGGTCCGCCACGACGGGAGGGATTGTGACCGGGGGCGATCGGCGACCGGGGGAACGCACGAAGGCAGAGTGGCGTCAGTCGATGCGACCACGGATCGACGCCGCGCGTGACGCGCTGCGGCTGCACGATGTGGGGGAGATTGCCGAGCGGGCAGGTGCATCGATCACCGCTGAAGGCCTGTCCGTGAAGCTGTTCGGGGAACCCTACGCGCTGGCGTGGCCGGAGCTGACGGTGCGCACGTCGCGCGGGAAGGACGTGCCCGAAGAGCTCGCCATCCTGCTGCTTGACTACCTCGTTCGCGCCGACGGCGGCCCGTTGAGCGGTCGCTGGATCGGCTTCCAAGAGCTCCCTGACGGCGCATTCTATCGCCGCGCGTTTCAGGGCTACACCGGCGACCAGCTGGTACGCGAACTGCGTGGCGACCCCGATGCGTTCCGTCGCAGTGCCGAGGAGCTAGGCGGTGAGGCAATATCGATGGGCGATGCGGGATACGCCTTCGTCGTGCTTCCGCGGGTGCGAATGGCGGTCATCTGGTGGAGTGGCGATGAGGAATTCCCTGCGAAAGCGCACGTCCTGTTCGACGCCGTGGCCTCGACCTATCTACCGACCGATGGGCTGGCGATCATCGGTCGGATGCTGTGCCGGCAGCTTGTCGCCGTGGGGCCCGCTTCGTGAAGCTTGCGCTCGCCGGCAAAGGTGGGGTCGGCAAGACGACGCTTGTCGCGCTTCTCGGGCGGGAAGCGGCAGCGAGATCGTATCGCGTTCTCGTGATCGATGCGGATCCCGATGCTAACCTGGCCACGACCCTCGGTTTTCCGGAACCGATCGCCCCGCTTGCGGAGGATCGGGCCCTGGTGGCCGGGCGCGCCGGTGAGGGCGGGCTCATCCGACTCAACCCCAAAGTCGACGACATCCCCGAACGCTACGCCGTGGAACGGGACGGTGTGCGCCTGCTCGTGCTCGGAGGCATTCGTGGCGGCGGAGGGGGATGCGCCTGCGCGGCGAACACCCTTCTGCGAGCCCTCCTCGACCATCTCCTCGTGGAAGAGAGAGACGTTGTTCTTCTCGACATGGAGGCGGGGATCGAGCATCTCGGTAGAGGCACGGCGCGCGCCGTTGACGCGCTGCTTGTCGTGGTCGAGGCCGATCGGAAGACACTGGAGACCGCGCAGCGGACGCTGCGTCTCGCGAGCGAGCTGGGCATCGCTCGCATCTTTGCTGTGGCCAACAGAGTACGAGGCGATGGGGAACTGGCCGCGATCCGCGACAGACTCCCAGCGGAGATCCCGCTGATCGCTCACGTGCCCTATCTGGATGAGCTTCGCGTCGCGGCGTGTGCCGGGCCGTTGCCGGCGGGACGACCGCATCCTGCCATCGGCGCGCTTTTCGAGGCGGTGCAGAAGCAGCTGGGTTCTGCCCAAAGCTAGTCGCCGAGGTGCGATCCTGTCACCCTCTTGCGCAGGCGTGGCCACACATGGTATGTTTGCCGGGGCGAGCCATACCGTATCTAGACTTCTCATGGGTCGTTGCAATCGCCGTGACCGCTCGCGTCATTGCTGTTGGCTTGACGGTTGCCCACTGAGGAGGTGGATGCATGTCGAGGATCATCGCCGCGGCGGCGATTCGCGGTGCCCATGGGTATGTCGGACAGGCTCGCGCCGCCCTCAACGACGCACTCGAGACGTACGGCCCAGATCAGCGAGTGGAGTTTCCGAACACAGCGTACTATCTGCCGCTAACTTTGGCCCTGACAGGGCTTGAGGTCGACAGCCTGGCGGGTGCGCAGCAGGCCCTGTCGCGGGCGGAGTCGCTTCTTCCCTCCCTCCCCGATGAGCACAACTGGCTGCCGTACTTGGGCGGCGCGCTTGACGCGGGGATTGCCACGCTTCTCGCCGAGGAGCTCATCGAGGCGATGCGATATGTGAACGGCTATGAGCCTGAGGAGCCGTGGCTCGGGTTCACCAGCGACTCCGTGCTTCGCCTCCAGGGGATCAAGCTTGTGGATGGCCGGATGCCAGGGTTCGCCGCGTGTGTTGGCGCCCTGCCGACCAACCAGGAGGCCGTCGAGCTGGCCCGGTCACTTCAGGAGCGGAGCATCCTCGTGTTCATGGCATCGAACAGCGACGGCCGTTCGATGGCTGAGCAGCTTGCCGAGGAGGGCGTCGAGATGGGTTGGGACACCTTCCTTGTTCCCTACGGCAAAGACACATCGTCCGCAGTGTATGCGCTGAACTTCGCGGCGCGAGCGGCGATGACGTTTGGCGGCATCAAGCCTGGGGATCTCGATGCGGCGCGCAAGATCCTCATGTACAACAAGGAACGTGTCTTCGCGTTCGTGCTCGCGCTGGGAGCCGATGTCCAGGCCTCGCGCAACGGCGGTCAGCTGCTGACCGACGAGAAGTATGCGACCGCAGCGGGGGCGATCAACTTCGGCTTTCCCGTCATCTCCGATGTCGACATCCCGCAAATCCTGCCTCGAGGGATCTGCACCTACGAGCATGTCGTCTCCGGCATTCCGCGCGCCGACCTTGTGACCAAGGCGGTGGAGGTCCGGGGCCTGAAGCTCAAGGTGAGCGAGATTCCTATTCCCGTTCCCTATGGCGCAGGTTTCGAAGGCGAGCGGGTTCGCAAGGAGCAGATGCAGGTGCAGTTCGGTGGCAAGTACACGAAGGCGTTTGAGGTGGTCCGCGGGCGGCCCATGGAGGAGATCAACGACGGGGCGATCTCGGTGATCGGACCGGACATCGATGAGGTGGAGGTCGGCGGTGCCCTTCCGTTGGGTGTCGTGGTCGAGGTCTCGGGGCGAAGCTTCAAGGAGGATTTCGAGACCGTCGTCGAGCGGCGGATTCACGAGTTCGCATCGTGGGCCTACGGCGTGTTCCACATGGGGCAGCGAGCCATCGTCTGGGTGCGCATCAGCAAGGATGCCTATGAGAAGGGGTTCCGCCTGGCGCACTACGGCGAGATGCTGGTCGCCAAGCTGCGCGAGGAGTTCAGCGCGATCATCGACAAGATCCAGGTCACGATCTACACCGACGAAGAGAAAATGGCGGCGCCGATGGAGGAGGCAAGGGAGGTCTACCGCCAGCGGGACGATCGCATCAAGGGGATGATCGACGAGGACGCGGACACGTACTACTCCTGCGTCCTCTGCCAGTCCTATGCGCCGGACCACGTCTGTGTCGTCACGCCCGAACGGCTTGGGCTCTGCGGGGCATATACGTGGCTTGATTGCGCGGCGAGCTTCGAGATGAATCCCCACGGCCCCAATCAGCCGATCAAGAAGGGCGACACGATCGACGCGCTGAAAGGCCAGTGGAAGGGCGTTAACGAGTATCTCGAGGTCGCTTCCAACGGGAATCTCGAACGGTTTAACGCCTATTCGATGATGGAAGACCCGATGACCAGCTGTGGCTGCTTCGAATGCATCACCGCGATCCTCCCGGAGACGAATGGGGTGATGATCGTCAACCGGGAGTACGAGGGGATGACACCGGTCGGGATGAGCTTCTCGACGATGGCCGGCCAGATCGGCGGCGGAATCCAGACGCCAGGGTTCATCGGTATGGGGAAGCTGTACATCTCGAGCAAGAAGTTCATCTCTGCCGAGGGCGGTATCGAGCGTGTCGTCTGGATGCCGAAGATCCTCAAAGAGGAGATCCGTGATCGCCTCGAGGAGCGCTTCAGGGAGCTTGGGAAGCCTGAGCTGCTGGACAAGATCGCCACAGAAGAGAATGCGACAACGAGCGAGGAGCTTCTTGCGTACTTGGAGAAGGTCGGCCATCCGGTTCTCGCAATGGAACCGATGATGTAAGGAGGGACGGGGACACGATGGCGAAGGTAACCGGTATCGACATCTACAAACTGCTCCCGAAGACCAATTGCGGCGACTGCAATTTTCCGACATGCATGGCGTTCGCGATGCAGGTCGCCGCCAAGAAAGCGGCGCTGGATCAATGCCCGCACGTGTCGGCGGAAGCGCAGGCTGCGCTCGGCGATGCACAAGCGCCCCCGATGCTCACCGTGACAATCGGCGTCGGCGAGAAGCAGCTGGCGATTGGTGGCGAGACGGTGCTGTTCCGCCACGAGGAGAAGTTCCACCACCCGACGGGGGTGGCCGTCCGTGTGTCGGCTGCGCTGGAGGATGCGGAGATCGACGCTCGGCTGGAGGCGATCGAACGACTTCACTTCACGCGTGTGGGCGAGGAGATCGGCGTGGATCTGATTGCCGTCGACGGGAACGGAAGCGACGCAGGTCGGTTTCGGGCCACCGTCAAGCGTGTCAGCGATGGATCGGATCTTCCGCTGATCCTTCTCTGTGAGGACGCTGGCACCCTCGGCGCCGTACTGGACGGTGTCGCGGTGCAGCGGCCGCTGATCGGCCCGGCGACCGATGCAAACTGGGAGGCGATCGCCGGGATTGCGACGGAGAAGAAGCTGCCGGTTCTCGTCCGATCCGATTCCGTCGAGGGTCTGGCCGCCCTGGTGGAGAACCTCAAGGGCAAGGGGAGCGAGAGTCTTGTCCTGCAACCGATCGCCACCGATTTGATCGGCACGCTCACGCATCTCACCCGGCTCCGGCGTCTGGCGCTTGAGCGGGTCTTCCGGCCGCTGGGGTATCCAACGTGTGTTGCCGCGGCTGGCGAGACGCTCGTCGGCCAATCGGTCGCCGCGGGGGCGGCGGTCTGCCGCTACGCAGGAATCGTGATCACGGATGCGGCAACGCCCGAAGAGATCCTCCCGATCCTGACGATCCGCCAGAACATCTATACCGATCCCCAAGTGCCCAATGCAATTGAGGCGAAGCTCTACGAAATAGGGAGTCCTGGTGCGGATTCCCCGGTGATCCTCACGACGAATTTCGCGCTGACGTACTTCACCGTTGCCGGCGAGGTGGAGAACAGCAAGGTCCCGGCGTACATCAGCGTCGTCGACACCGAGGGGCTGGGAGTGCTCAACGCCTACGCCGACGACAAGCTGACCGCCGAGGGCATTGTCAAGGCCGTCACGACTCAGAACGTGATGCATCGCGTGAACCACAACAAGCTCATCATCCCGGGCCTTGTCGCGGTACTGCGAATGGAGATCCAGGAGGAATCCGGATGGGAGGTCATCGTCGGCCCAGAGGATGCAGCTGGGATACCTCACTTCCTCAAGACGGAGTGGGCTGGCTAGCCGCCGAGCGATGAAGACGTTCCGCGTCAGATTCGAGCCGGATGGGAAGACCGCCGAGGTACATCAAGGAGCGTCGCTTCTCGACGCCGCCCGCGCGACCGGGGTCTTCGTGGCGTCGATCTGTGGCGGAGACGGGATCTGCGGTCGTTGCCGCGTGCAGATCCTTTCCGGCACGGTCGACGCAGCCCCGACCGCCCTGCTCACCCGGGAGGAGATTCGTGAGGGATTCGTTCTCGCTTGTCAGACCCGCGTCACCGACGACATCGTGGTCAGCGTGCCGCCGGAAGCGCGGGGAGACGGAGCTCAGATCCTTGTCGATGAAGCGGCAGACCGGTTCCGCGCCCTGACGCCGGGGCTCGACGGCCAGCAGCAGTACCCGCACGCCGCGATCGTTTCGAAGCTCTTCGTTGAGATCCCGCCGCCGACGCTGCACGACTACCTCGGCTGCAAAGAGCGGCTCTATCGCGAGATCCGTCGCCACTCCGACGCTCCGAGGATGCAGATGGGATTGAAAGTCCTTCAATCCCTTCCTGAGCAACACCGAGGCGGGAAGTGGGAGATCACGGCGACGCTGGGACAGCGGGGCGAGACGATCGAGGTCATCCAGATCGAGGAAGGAGACCGCACCAACGCATCCTACGGGATCATCGTCGACGTCGGGACGTCGACCGTCGTTGCTCATCTGATCGATTTGATCTCGTCAAGGACGCTCGATGCGGAGGCCTGCTACAACTCGCAGATCCCCTACGGCGCGGAGGTGACTCGGCGAATCATCCACGCTGAACGCAACGGGGCTGGACCCTTGCGCGACGCGATCGTGGGAGATATCAATGGCCTGATCAACACGCTTGTCACCCGGTCTGGCGTTGAACTCCACGACGTGATCGCCTGCTTTGCGTCGGGAAATACGGCGATGCTTCACTTCCTGCTCGGGCTTGACGCGTCGCACATCCGGAAGTCGCCGTACGTTCCCGCCACAACAAGCCCTCCCCCAGTCCGCGCTGCGGAAGTGGGAATCCGGATCAATCCTCGAGGCATCCTCTACTCGATGCCTGCGATTGGAGGGTGGGTCGGCGGCGATATCACCGCAGGGATCCTGGCGACGGGATTGGCAGACACACCCCGTCTGACGATGCTGATCGATGTTGGGACGAACGGGGAGATTGTCCTCGGGAACGACGACTGGATGCTAGCATGCGCCACGTCAGCCGGTCCCGCATTCGAAGGAACCGGCGTCAAGTCAGGCATGCGAGCCTCCCGCGGCGCGATCGAACGGGTCGCCTTCAGGGAGGATGGATCGGTCGCGCTTCAGATCATCGGTGATACGGTCCCCTGCGGGATCTGCGGCTCGGGCTTGATCGACGCGATTGCCGGGTTGTTCGAGGCCGGCATCATCGATCGCTCCGGCCGTCTGCTTCGGGATCGCTCCTCCCGCGTACGCAAGGTCGGTGGGCAGAAGGAGTTCGTCCTCGTTGCCGCAGGTGAGAGCGAAGCGGAGGCAGACATCGTGATCACCCAACCGGATATCGAGAACGTCCTCCGCGCCAAGGCGGCGATTTACGCCGGGGCCAAGATTCTGCTCGAATCAACCGAGCACAGCTTCAGCGACATTGACCAACTGCTGATTGCGGGAGGATTCGGCAACTACCTTGATGGTCGGAAAGCAGTGCTGCTAGGGATGATCCCCGACATCCCGATCGAGAGGATTCGCTTCGTCGGCAACACCTCGGTCATTGGTGCGAAGATGGCTCTCTTGTCAGTGACTGCGTTCGATCGCTGCGAGCAGCTCGCCCAGAGCACTACATACTACGATCTCATCACGTATCCGGACTACTATGAGGAATTCATGTCGGCCAAGTTCTTGCCGCACACCGACCTGGAACTCTTCCCGACAGTGGCGGACGTTGCGGCCGCCTCGTCGCGCGGCGAGGAGCGAGGCTAGCTGATGGGGCTGACGATTGCTGTCGCGGGAAAGGGAGGAACGGGGAAGACCACGCTCTGTGCGCTGATGATCCGTTCTCTCAGCGAGCGCGGCCTGACGCCGATCCTCGCGGTCGATGCCGATCCGAACGCGAACCTCGGCGAAGCCCTCGGGTTGACCACCTGCCTGTCGATCGGGCAATTGCAGTCGGAGACACTGAAGCACGTCCACAGCCTGCCGGCCGGTGTTCCGCTCAGTCGGCATCTGGAATACGAGCTGCATCAGGCGATCGCCGAGGGGGAAGGCGTCGATCTTCTCATGATGGGACACGGCGAGGGGCCGGGGTGCTACTGCGCCGTCAATCACATTCTCAGACGCTACCTCGAATCGCTTCGCTCGTCGTACCGCTGCACAGTTCTCGACAACGAAGCGGGAATGGAGCATCTGTCCCGTCGCGTTTCCCACGGGATCGACTTCCTTGTCGTTGTCAGCGACGCCAGTCCGACGGCCCTACGTTCTGCTGGCAGGATCGCGGGAATCGCCGATGATCTCGAGCTGGAGATCGGACGACGCTGCCTTGTACTGACCAACCTGCGGGGCGACCTGTCTGATCGCGCGAGCGCCGAACTGGAGAAGACGGGACTTGAGATCTTCGGGAGGATTCCGTTCGACGAGGAGATTGCCGAGCTTAGACTGTCCGATCGACCCATTGGCGATCTCTCTTCGGAGGCCGTCTCACTGACCGAAGCGTCCGCAATGCTCGATAGGCTGCTGCAAAAGGAGGAAGCCGCGTGACCGTTGAGATCCCCGATGTCAAGAAGAGCTGGCCGCACGCGATCAATGCTGTGACGATCGGCGCCACGTCTGCCGAAGGCGGCACGCGGACGTCAACCGTCACTGTTGGGGGCGAGACAACCCTCCCCTTCTACCATTTTGAAGGAGGCATGCCGAACAGGCCAATCGTGGCGATGGAGGTGTGGGACATCCAAGCCGAGGATTGGCCGGACCCGATCCGCGAGCCGTTCGCGGATGTTCTCAGCGGGCCGGGCGCGTGGGCGAAACGGTGCGTCGATGCGTTCGGCGCCGAGATGATCTGCCTCCGGTTGAAGGGATGCGATCCCAACGGGGCGAACCGCTCTCCCGACGAAGCGGCCGTGGCGGCGAAGCAGGTTGCCGATGCGGTCGGTGTTCCGTTGATTGTCTGGGGGTGCGGGAACGACGATAAGGATAGCGAGGTGTTCCCCGTCGTCGCCGAGGCGCTGTCTGGGGAGAACTGCCTCCTCGGTACGATCACTGAAGACAACTACAAGACGCTGACGGCGCTCGGCACAGCGTACGGACACAAGCTGATTGCTGAGTCGCCGGTTGATATCAACATGGCGAAGCAGATCAACATCCTCGCCCTCGACGTCGGCTTCCCGGCGGAGAACATCGTGATCTTCCCGAGCACCGGCGCCCTGGGCTACGGGCTCGAATACGTCTACTCGATCATGGAGCGCCTTCGCATTGCCGGGCTGAAGGGGGACAAGGTTGTGGCGATGCCGATGCTTTGTGACATCGGGGCTGAGGCGTGGGGAGTGAAGGAGGCGAAGGCTCCGGAGAGCGAGGTCCCAGGGTGGGGAGACGTGAGAGTCCGCGGCCCGCTGTGGGAGGCATCGACGGCGACGGTGTATCTCCTTGCCGGGGCGGACATCCTCGTCATGCGCCATCCCGAGGCGGTGCGGCTGACGAAGGAGACGATCGCACGTCTGATGGGAGGTGCTGCCGGATGATCCTGATTGGAGAGCGGATCAATGCCGGGTTCAAGGACATCGCGAACGCCATCCGGACAAAGGATTCGGCCGCAGTGGAGAAGTGGGCCGTGGCGCAATCCGAGGCCGGAGCGACCTACCTCGACGTGAACATCGGAGCCGCGTCGCGCGATCCCGCAGACATGGCCTGGTTGGTGGAGACGGTCCAGAAGGCCGTTCCGACGAAGATCTCGGTCGACAGCACGAAGATCGAGGCGATCGAGGCCGGACTCGATGTGATCGACGGCCGAGGCGTCTTGATCAACTCGACAACCGCCGATCCAGGCAAGCTGGAGAAGATCGTTCCTCTTGCCGTGAAGCACAACGCCATGCTCCTTGGCTTGGCGATGGACGATCGCGGTAGCCCACAGACCGTCGAGCGACGGGTTGAGAATGGGGCAATGGTGTTCATGGCAGCGATGGAGGCGGGGCTCCCTCCCGAGAGGATCCTCCTCGATCCGATCCTGATGCCGATCAAGTTCATGCAGGAGCAGGTGCCCTTCGTCCTCGAGGCCATCGACCAGTACACACACCTGTCGGACCCACCGCCGCACATCTCGGTCGGTCTGTCGAATATCGGGTCGAAGACGACCGAACGGGGGCGGATTGTGCGCACATTCCTCGTCATGGCGATGGCCCGCGGCCTCGACGCGGCGATCTGCAATGTCTGCGACGCAGAGACGATCGCAGCTGTGGCGACGGCCGAGCTGATGCTCAACAAGGAGATCTACAGCGACTCGTACATCCGCGCATTCCTGATGCGTCAAGGATCATGAAGGAGGAAACGGTGACGAACGAGAAACCGCGAAGCATCGACAAGGCCTCGCTTGACGTCCTCGAAGCCGACGACGGTCACCACGAGACCGCGTGGGACCGGCTCGATGCGATGCAGCCCCAGTGCAAGTTCGGAAGCGAGGGCTTGTGCTGCCGGATCTGCAGCATGGGCCCGTGCCGGATCATCCCCGGCAAGACGGACCGTGGCGTCTGTGGGGCGACAGTGGACACGATCGCCGCTCGCAACCTCGTACGCATGATCGCTGGTGGCGCAGCCGCCCACTCCGATCACGGTCGGGACGTCGCGCACGCGCTTCTGCTTGCAGCCAAGGACACGTCCAGCGATTACCAGATCAAGGACCCGGTGAAGCTGCGCCAGGTAGCGGCCGCGTATCAGATTGGTCAGAACGGCGCATCGGATCGGGAGATCGCGGTTACGCTCGCGGAGAGGGCCCTCGCCAACTTCGGCCAGCAGGAAGGGGAGCTCGAGCTCGCGTTCCGTGCACCTGCGAAGCGCGTTGCACGTTGGGAGGCGGCAGGGGTTGTGCCGCGCGGAATCGATCGCGAGATCGTCGAGATCATGCACCGTACCCACATGGGCGTGGATACAGACTACAAGAACATCATCCAGCAGGGGATCCGCTGCTCGCTCGCCGACGGTTGGGGCGGCTCGATGATCGCAACCGAGCTTCAAGACATCCTGTTCGGCACGCCCTCCCCGATTCGAGGGAAGGTCAACCTGGGGGTTCTCGACGAGAAGCAGGTGAATCTCGTCGTCCACGGGCACGAGCCGGTCCTGTCCGAGATGGCCGTCGAAGCGGCGCGCGATCCCGAGCTGCTGCAGTTGGCGTCCGAGGCAGGAGCGAGCGGGATCAACGTCTCGGGAATCTGCTGCACCGCCAACGAGATCCTGATGCGGCACGGCGTGCCAATCGCCGGGAATTTCCTCCAGCAAGAACTGGCTGTGATGACAGGGGCTGTCGATCTGATGATGGTCGACGTGCAGTGCATCATGCCTGCGCTCGCGGATCTCGTGAATCACTTCCACACCAAGCTCATCACGACATCGCCCAAAGCGAGGTTCCCCGGGGTGGAGCACGTCGAATTCAGCGAGGAGCGTGCACTGGAGATCGCCAAGACGATCGTTCGTATGGCGATTGAGAACTTCGGCCTTCGGGATCGAAAGCCGTTTGTCCCGGACGAGACGATGGATCTGATCGGGGGATTCACCGCGGAGTCGGTGTTCAGCTTCCTCGGAGGAACCTACCGCGGGACGTATCGGCCGTTGAATGACGCGATCATCGACGGACGTCTTCGCGGCGCCGCGGGCGTCGTCGGCTGCAACAACCCCAAGATCACGCACGACTGGGCGCACGTGGAGATGACCAAGGAGCTGATCAGGAACGATGTGCTTGTCGTCACGACGGGGTGCTCGGCGATCGCGGATGCGAAGCACGGACTGCTTCGGCCTGAGGTGGCGTTTGACCTGGCTGGTGACGGCCTCAAGGAGATCTGCGAGACGGTCGGCATCCCGCCGGTCCTCCATGTTGGATCGTGTGTCGACAACTCGCGGATCCTGATCGTGTTGACGAACATGGTCAACGAGGGCGGTCTTGGGGACGACATCTCCGACCTTCCAGTTGCCGGAGCGGCGCCGGAGTGGATGAGCGAGAAGGCCGTCTCGATAGGTTTCTACTTCGCCGCTTCCGGTGTGTTCACGACACTCGGGATGCCTTTCCCGATCGAAGGCTCCGAGAGCCTCACCCGGTATATCACCGACGAAATGGAGCAGATTGTCGGCGGCAAGTTCGCGTTCGAGCCGGATCCGATCCGGGCGGCGGGGCTGATGATCGAACACATCGACAGGAAGCGAGACGCCCTCAAGCTGAAGCAGGTCGTCCACGCGTAGCGTCTTCGCGTACGTCTACGTGCGCAGCGCCGCGGCTGCGGACTGCAACATCCGCAGCCGCGCTTCCGCGTCGCTCTCGGAGTAGGTTCCGGATGGCAAACCACACGGGAGCGTCAGGAGATCTCCGTCACGGAAGTCACGCGCGTCCTCAGGCCGCGAGATGCCCCAGGATACGCGTACGGTGCGGTGCGGCAGGAGATACCTGGTGATGTCGTAGCGCGAGGCGTCGAAGCTGATGATGTCGATTGGAGCCGAGGCGAGAACGTCCCACTGCATGTTGCCGCAGGTGTGCACTCCTCGGATCGCGGGGAAGCTCTCGAAAAGAGGCTCCCACAGTCGCACGTAGTCGAACCCGACATAGCCGAGGGCGGGCTCGTCGAGGAACAGGATGGTCTTCTCGGCGATGAGGCCACCGAAGACGGCGTCCAGGTGCCGGTAGGCGATGGACATCGCGCGATCCTCGTCGTAGCCGCTGAGGATGAGGGTCGCCGGTCCGACACATTGCACCTTGGCGACCTCGAAGCGATGACGTTGGAACGCACGCAGTGCCGACAGGCGTCCGGGATGCTTGGCGTACTCCAGCATCCGGTCTCCGCGGGCAGTCAGCTCCGGGAGGAACGGGATCTCGTGCCTCAAGCTGTACTCCACCGCGCGTTCGATGTCGCGGAACGGCACGGAACCGATCTGGGTGATCATCCGACGGCTGGGGGCAGGCGTATCCATCGTCTTTGGCGCCGCCCCACGGCGAGCCCCGTGGGGCGGCTTCCGGTTTCGCCTCTCTTCCGGCAGCGACCTCGCGCCTAGAACAGGCCGGTGAGGTTGCCTCCCTCGTCGAGATCGATGTCCATGAATGCGGGATGGGTCGCCAAGCCGGGCATGGTGCTCATCGTCCCGATCAACGGGTAGATGAACCCCGCCCCGACGCTGGCGCGGACCTCGCGCACAGGTACCGTGAACCCCGTCGGGGCGCCCTTGAGGGCAGGATCGTGCGACAGCGAGAGGTGAGTCTTGGCCATGCATATCGGGAGCTTTCCGAAGCCCGCGCGCTCGTAGGTCGCGATCTGCTTCTCCGCGAGCGGCTCGTAGCTGACCCCGGAGGCGCCGTAGATCTCCGTTGCGATCTTCTCGATCTTCTGCTTGATCGACCACTCCAGCGGGTAGAGGAACTCGAAGTTCGATGGCTTCTCACACGCCGCCACGACGGCCTCGGCGAGCTTCGCTGCGCCCTCCCCGCCGTGTGCCCAGTGGGTCGTCACCACGGAGTCCTCCGCGCCTTCGCCGACGGCGTACTCACGGATCAGCGCCAGCTCCGTATCGGTGTCGCCCTGGAACGCGTTCACCGCGACGACCACCGGGATGCCGAATCGGCGCGCGTTGCGGATGTGTACCCCAAGGTTGCACAACCCCTGCTCGAGCAGCGGAAGATTCTCCTCGGTGTAGGCCTTATCCAGTGGGCTTCCGGGGCGAACGGTGGGTCCTCCGCCGTGCATCTTCAGTGCGCGCACCGTGGCCACCAACACGACGGCATGGGGGATCAGGCCCGAGATGCGACACTTGATGTCGAAGAACTTCTCCATGCCGATGTCCGCGCCGAAGCCGCTCTCAGTGACGACGTAATCGGCAAGCCTTACGGCGATCTTGTCGGCGATGATCGAGCTGTTGCCGTGCGCGATGTTGGCGAACGGCCCGGCGTGGACGAACGCCGGCTGGCCTTCCAGCGTCTGCATCAGGGTGGGCATGAGCGCGTCGCGCATCAGCACGGCAACCGCACCGGCAACACCAAGCTGCTCAGCGTTGACTGGCTGGCCCCGCTTGTCGAGAGCGACGACCATGCGGCCGAGCCGATCGCGCATGTCCTGAAGCGACGTAGCCAGTGCGAGGATCGCCATGATCTCCGACGCGACGGTGATGTCGAAGCCCGTCGCCCGGGGGAAGATCGGGCTCGCCGCGCCGTCCTTCAGTGTGTCGTCGTTGTACCCGATGCGGATCTCCCGCAGAGAGCGATCGCATACGTCGACGACGCGGCGCCAGGTGATGGTGTCGATGTCGATGTCCAGGCGCTTCACGCCCCGCTTAGCCAACTGCTCGTCGCTCTGCCGGCTTTCATGATACAGCCTCGTGTCCAGGGCGGCAGCGACAAGGTTGTGAGCAACACTGATGGCGTGGATGTCCCCGGTGAGGTGGAGGTTGAAGTCCTCCATGGGGACGACCTGCGAGTAGCCGCCTCCCGCGGCTCCCCCCTTGATGTTGAACGTCGGTCCCATGCTCGGCTGCCGAATGCAGCACACGACCTTCTTGCCGAGCTGCGACCCCAGCGCTTGGGTGAGGCCGACCATGGTCGTCGATTTCCCCTCACCCAGAGGTGTTGGCGTGATCGCAGTCACGTCGATGTACTTGCCGGCGTGACGGTCGCCAACGCGCTTCAGCACGTCCAATTTGACCTTGGCCTTCCACTCCCCATACGGAACGAGCTCGTCGGGGAGGATGTCCAGCTCCTCCGCGATCTGCGGGATAGGCTTGAGCGTCGCTGCCTGGGCGATGGCCAGATCTGAGGGAACCTTCGTGACTTCATCTATCACATTGACCTCCTTGCGTGTCTGAGGCGCGGTACGCGCCGCTCCCGTGGGGCACCGAGTCGGCTGCTGGGAGTAGAGTACAGGAGATGTGCCGCATTCGTCGAACGTGATGCCCTGCGAGGCGGACGTGATCTCGGGGATCCGCGACGTTTGGACGGGCCGTAACGTCACCCTATACTGAATCCTAGCGCAATCGTGCGGCAACTACGATGAGGAAAGGGTGTGAGGATGGCAAGTACGCGAGAGGTGTCGGTGCTGTGGCTGCAGACAGCATCGTGCAGCGGGTGCTCCGTCTCGGTTCTCAATTCGGTCGCACCTCGGATCAGTGACCTGCTGCTGCGGGAGATCGTGCCTGGGACGCACGTGAACCTTCGCTTCCAGGCGACGGTCATGGCCGGATCCGGCGATGCGGCACTCGACGTGCTGGAAGGCACCAGACAGAGCCTCGCCGGGGAGTACCTCCTTATCGTCGAGGGATCGGTGCCCACAGCGGCAGGGGGGGCGTACGGGACCCTCGGGGAGATCCCGATGGGGGAACAGGTGACAGCGCTTGCTCGTGCGGCGTCCGCAGTCATTGCGCTGGGAACGTGCGCCTCGTTTGGCGGGATCTTCGCCGCCGACCCGAACCCCGCGGGGTGCCAACCTGTAGGGGGCTTCCTCGCCGGCAGTGGCATCGACGTGCCCGTTGTCAACGTACCCGGCTGCCCTCCTCACCCTGAGTGGTTCGTGGGAACGTTGGCGACGTTGATTCTGCTTGGTCTGCCGGGCCTGCCGTTGGATGAGCTCGGGCGACCGAAGCGGTTCTTCGGCCAGCTCATCCACGAGAACTGCCCGCGGCGTGCGTACTTCGACGAGGGCAAATTCGCCAAACAGCTGAGCGACGAAGGATGCCTGTACGAGTTGGGATGCAAGGGAACTGTGACCCACGCGGACTGCCCGCTTCGTCGATGGAACCAGGGTACGAACTGGGTTATCGGCAGCGGGGCGCCGTGCAATGGCTGTACCGAACCGGCGTTCCCAGATCTCATCTCACCGATGTACGAGCGGATCCCCGAGGATGCGCTGCTCGTGCCACGAAAGGAGCGCTGAGATGGCGTCGACGATCGTCATCGATCCGATCACGCGAATCGAAGGGCACCTCAAGGTGGAGGCCGACGTGGACGGCGGCGTCATCGTGGAGGCGCGAAGCACGGGGACGCTGTTCCGCGGTCTGGAGCTCATCCTTCGCGGACGGGATCCGCGGGACGCGCCCCGGATCACGCAGCGGATCTGCGGGGTATGTCCCACAGCCCATGCCACGGCATCGTCGTTCGCCCTCGATGAGGCGTTCGGGATCGCCGATGCGATCCCCCCCAACGGGCGCGTGATTCGCAACCTTATCTTCGGCTGCAATTTCCTGCAGTCACACATCCTGCACTTCTACCATCTGGCCGCTCTGGATTACGTGGATGTCACTGCTGCCGCGGAGTACACGGGCAGCGATCCGGACCTCCAGAGCGCACGGCGATTCCTTGCGCGCGGCGAAGCGGGACCTTTTGTGCCCAGGTACGAGGGGGACTACCGGCTGCCCAAGGCATTGTCGGAGGCCGCCACCGGGCACTACGTGCTTGCGCTGGACATGCGCAGGAAGGCCCACGAGCTGCTTGCCGTGTTTGGCGGGAAGATGCCGCACAATGTGGGCATCGTTCCCGGAGGCGTCACCCAGCGGCCCGAGGTCGATACCATCACCCAGTTCCTGTGGCGGTTGAACGAGATCCGAGGGTTCATCGATAGTGTCTACCTTCCTGATGTGCTGGCGATTGCCGAGCACTACAAGGACTACGCGACGATCGGCGGCGGCTGCCGCCGCTACCTCGACTATGGCGGCTTTCCGCAGGCTTCGGGCCGGCGCTTCGAGGCCGGCGTCGTCGACGCCGACCTGTCGGTCCACGACCTGGATTCGACGCGGATCAGCGAGTCGGTACGTCATGCGTGGTATGAGGCGGGCGTCGATCCGCTGCCGCCGTCAAGAGGGGAGACACGGCCGCAGCCCGGGAGGGAAGGCGGGTACTCGTGGATCAAAGCGCCGCGGTACGACGGCAAGGTCTTCGAGGGTGGACCGCTGGCGAGGGTCCTCCTCGCCTACCTCCGCGGGGACGGCGTGGTGACGCCCTTGGTCGACGACGCACTGTCCGCCCTTGGGGCAGGTCCTGAAGCGTTGCACTCGGTGCTCGGACGACACCTTGCCCGGGCGATCGAGGCCAAGGCCGTCGCCGACGCGATGGCCGACTGGGTCCTGGAGCTTGTCCCGGGGGATCCCGTGTACGTTCCGTACGACCTGCCGAGTGACGGGGAGGGTGCCGGCTTGGTGGCGGCGCCGCGCGGCGCGCTCGGTCACTGGGTGCGACTCGAGGAGGGGCGGATCGCACACTACCAGTGTGTCGTTCCGACGACGTGGAACGCTTCCCCCAAGGACGAGCGGGACCAGCCTGGGCCGATGGAACAGGCGCTCTTGGGAACCACCGTACGCGACCCGGACAACCCGTTCGAGGTGGTGCGCGTCGTCCGTTCCTTCGATCCGTGCCTCGCGTGCGCCGTGCACGTTTCGTCCGTGCAGCGCGGGGCGGAGGGAGTGCGATGATCGCGGTGCTCGGAGTCGGGAATCTGCTGATGAGAGACGATGGTGTCGGCGTACATGTGGCGCAGGCGCTCGCGCGTGGAACGCTCCCCCCAGGGGTTGAGGTGATCGATGGTGGGACGGCGCCTGATGCGGCGCACCTTGCGGCGCCGCACCGGCGCGTGATCGTCGTGGATGCGGCGCGCGGTGGCGGCGCGCCGGGGACGATCTACCGCTTCACCACGGCGGACGTGGCGCGCCGACCTGGGGTGGCCTGCTGCCACGATGCAGGGGCGATCGCGGAGCTCGCGGCTGTTGCCGAGGACGATGGGCGTGAGATCGTGATCATCGGCGTGGAGCCCGAGGAGATCGGATGGGGGATGAGCCTGTCCCCGACGATCGCGGCGCGGCTTGACGCAGTCGTCGTCGCGGTACGGCAGGAAATCGAGTCAGGGGGTGTGCATGCTCGTAACCGAGCGCAAACCGATTGACGAGCTCATGGGGTTCCTCGGGGAGGAGAAGAGGGTCTTCCTCCTCGGATGCGATGGCTGCGCTGCGGCCTCAGGGACAGGCGGCGAGGCGGAGCTGGCGCAGCTGACGCAGGAGTTGAAGGATCACGGTGTGGCTGTCGTCGGACGGAAGGTGGTGGAGTTTCTCTGTCAGAAGGCGCTGATCCGAGCGGCGTTGCGGCCGATGGAAGACGAAGTCGATGCGGCGGACTCCGTGGTGGTCTGCACGTGTGGTGTCGGGATTCAGGCTGCGGCGACCGTGCTCGATCGACCCGTTCATCCGGCGTGTGACACCATCTCGTTGGGTGGAATCCGAGGGGAGTGGCAGGGTGAGGAACGCTGCCAGGAGTGCGGCCAGTGCTTCCTCGACTACACGGCGGGGATCTGCCCGCTGACGGCGTGTGCGAAACAGCTGGTGAACGGTCCGTGCGGCGGCGCCAAGGACGGCCGATGCGAGGTCGACCCCGAGACGAGCCGCTGTGCATGGGATGTGATCTACGAGCGCCTGCGGGCTCAAGGGCGGCTCGGCTTGTTGCGCACCGACACCGTGTTGCGCAAGGACCACGCGAAGATGCGCCCTCCCGCGGCGCTTCGCGGGACGCGACGCTGGGCGATCGACATGCGAGAGGACACGGGTGAGGCGCGATGATGCTCAGTGAGCTGTTCGCCGATGGGAAGTTCGTCATCACCTCGGAGGTCGCTCCGCCGAAGGGCACGGATGTCGCCGAGCTGCTGGAGAGCGCGGAGCTTCTCTGGCCGCGCGTGGACGCCATCAACATCACGGACCAGCAGTCCTCGGTGATGCGCCTGGGGTCGCTGATCGTCGCCAAGCTTCTTGCGGACAGGGGGATGGAGCCGGTCTTCCAGTTGACCTGCCGTGACCGCAATCGGATCGCCTTGCAGTCGGACCTGCTGTCAGCGTGGACGGCGGGTGTGAAGAACGTGCTGTGCCTCACGGGAGATCACGTGGCATTGGGGGACTTTCCTGACGCGAAGCCGGTGTTCGACCTGGACTCGGTGACGCTCCTCGAGGCGGCGCGCGGCCTGAACTGCGGGCAGGATCTTGCGGGCAACGAGCTGCAAGGCGCCTGCGAATTCTGTCTGGGAGCGGTGGTGACGCCCGAGGCCGATCCGGTCGAGTTGCAGATCATCAAGATGGAGAAGAAGGCGCGCGCCGGTGCGGTCTTCTTCCAGACGCAGGCGGTGTACGATCTCGATGCGTTTGCTGCGTTCATGGATCGGGTGCGCCCTCTGGGCGTGCCTGTGATGGCTGGGATCATCCTGCTGAAATCCCCGGGGATGGCGCGGTTCATGAACCGCAACGTGGCTGGCGTGCGCGTTCCCGACGCGTTGATCGATGAGATGACGCAGGCCGAGGATCGCGTTGCCACGAGCATCCGAATCGCGGGGAGGCTCGCACGTGGAGCGCGAGAGCTGTGTCAGGGCGTGCACATCATGCCGATCGGATGGGAAGCGCACGTCCCCGCGGTGCTGGACGAAGCAGGGCTGTAGCAGCGTCTAGCCGTTCCCGTCGAGCTGTGCTTGGGCTGAGCGGACGGTATTGGCCAGGAGCATGGTGATCGTCATCGGACCGACGCCTCCGGGCACAGGGGTGACGTGGGAGGCGACGTCCTGGACAGCTTCGAAGTCGACGTCGCCGACCAACCCGTCTTCGAGTCGATTGACACCGACATCGATGACGACGGCGCCCGGTTTGACCATGTTCGCGGTGATGAGACGCGGCACGCCGACGGCAGCCACGAGGATGTCCGCCTGGCGCGTCAGTGCTCCGAGATCGCGCGTTCGCGAGTGGCACAGCGTGACCGTCGCCTGACGGGCGAGAAGCAGCATCGCGACCGGCTTGCCGACAATGAGGCTACGCCCAACAACCACAGCGTGAGCTCCCTCGAAGGCGCATCCGGTGGAGTCGATGAGGTGGATCACACCGGCCGGCGTGCACGGGATGAAGCGAGGAAGCTGATCCCAGGTCTTGGCCGACAGCAACCGCCCGAGGTTCAGCGGATGGAAGCCGTCGACATCCTTGTCGGGATTGACGCGGCGCAGCACGCGCTGCGTGTCGAGGTGCTTGGGCAGCGGAAGCTGTACGAGAATCCCGTGAACCGCAGGATCAGCGTTCAGGGACTCGATGCTGTCGATCAGCTCCGCTTCGGAGACGTCCGCCGCAGGGCGGACTGCGTGGGATGCGATGCCCAGCTTGGCGCACGCCTTCTCCTTCATGCGCACGTACACCTGGCTCGCCGGATCCTCTCCGACGAGCACCGTGGCGAGTCCTGGGCTGACGCCGCGGCTCGCCAGGGCGTCGACCTGCGTCTTGAGTTCGGCTCGCAGCGCTTCGGCGACGGCCTTTCCATCGATGATCTGTCCTTGCGGCATGCGCTGGCCTCCTTGCTGATGTGAGCTTCCTGCACTTGTACCGAACGCCGACTGCGAGGTCAACGTCTTGCGATGCGAGGGAGCACGAGGGCCTCGCCGTCCGGCGAGTGGACCTCGATGATCTCGGCATGGAACGCCTCCGCGACGCGTGCTGGGGTAAGCACGTCGTGTGGAGCGCCGAGCGCGTCGATCCGACCGCCGTGAAGCAGGGCGATCCGGTCCGCAGCCTGTGCAGCGAGCACGAGGTCGTGTAGCGCGAGGAGGACGGCCATCCCGTGTGCGGCTCGCTCGCGAACGATCCCGAGGAATCGTTGCTGATGGTGGATGTCGAGGTGGGTCAGGGGCTCATCGAGGAGCAAGAGCAGCGGCTCCTGCGCGAGCGCTGACGCGAGGAAGACGCGCTGCTGTTCGCCCCCGGAAAGCGTGCGGGCAGAGCGGGTTGCCAGCTGGGCGATGTCGGTGCGGCGCATGGCGCTCTCGATCGCCTCGCGGTCCGCTGGCAGCTCACGTGTTAGCCTCCGCCGATGGGCTGTCCTCCCCATGGCGACGATCTCGCGCACCGTGAAATCGAAGCCCACCTCGCGCTGCTGTTCGACCATTGCCATGCTGCGAGCGAGGCGGCGAGGCGGCCAAGCGTGGACGGAGGATCCGTCGAGCAGGACTGTACCCGACATCGGGCGGTAGACACCGGAGATGACTCGTAGGAGCGTGCTTTTCCCCGCGCCATTGGCTCCGATGAGGGCGAGCAGTTCCCCCGCTGTGAGCTCGAGGCTCACCCCGTCGAGCACGAGCCGCCCGCCGTCGTAGGCGAACCCCACGTCGAGGACGCGCAGTTCGGGGCCGATCACAGCAACCGACCTCTCGTGCGCAGAAGGTAGAGGAAGAACGGGGCCCCGAGAAACGCGGTGACGATCCCCACCGGCAGTTCGACGGGACGCATCGCCGTGCGCGCAACGACGTCGGCCCAGATGAGGAAGATCGCCCCGGCCAGTGCCGATGCGGGCAGAAGGACGCGGTGGTCGGGGCCGATCAGCAGCCGCATGACATGGGGTATGACCAGCCCGACGAAGCCGATCGTTCCGGCGAACGCGACCGAGGCGGAGGTGGCAGCAGTGGCGAGGAGGAGCGCCCAGCGCTTCGTTCGCTGGGCGTTCACGCCGAGGTGGAACGCCGCTTCCTCTCCCATGGCCAACGCGTTGAGGTCCGGTGCGAGGAGGAACATCGCGCCGGCGGTGGGGACGACGACGGCGGCGACCACGGGCACCGCCATCCAATCCGCCCGCCCCAGTCCGCCCATGATCCAGAACACGATATCCGTCATGCGCTCGCCGCTGGAGCTGAGGAACACGAGGAAGCTGGTCACGGCCGAGAACAGGGCGCCGATCGCGACGCCACCGAGGATGAGGGTGAAGACCGACGTGCGATGATCCCGGCGTGAGGAGAGTCCGTAGGCGATGGACACCGCGGCAAGGCCTCCGATGAACGCCGCCAGCGGAAGGAACGGGATCGGCCGCCAGCCGTTGACAAGGGCGAGGGAGGCGCCGGTCGATGCGCCGCTGGCCACGCCGAGGACATACGGGCTGGCGAGGGGATTGCGAAACAGCCCTTGCATGGCCGTGCCAGCGACGGCAAGGGCGGACCCGATCAGGCATGCTAAGAGGAGCCGTGGCAGACGGATCTCGTGGACGATGAGGCGCTGTGTCGCCGCGGCCGCGTCGAGTGACGACGGTGCAAACAGGGCACGAACGCTAGTGGCAAGCGGGATGCGCGCCGCGCCGAGCGTGGTTGCGAGCAGGATCGACAGTGGAAGCGCGACGAGGAGAACTGCGAGGACCGCGCTCGCTGTCCGTCGGCGTCGGGGCATGACAGCGGCTAGACGTCCTTCGGTGCATCGACCATGAGCCGCAGCAGCTCCGCCACTCGGGTCGATGTGGCGTCAGCGGCGTTGACGCCGACGACGCGGCGGTCGCGGAGAGCGGAGACGGTTGCGAGTGAGGCGCTGGCGAGGATGAAGTCGACCTGGGCCGGAGATGTGAAGATGACCTGCGGATCCCTCTCCAGAACCGACTCCAGGCTGACCTGCGGGAAGCCTGGCACGTCCGCGAATACATTGAGATTGCCGGAACGGTACACGAGCTCCCCCTCGACCGTGCCCGATCCGGCTGCGTACGGAGGCGTGTCCGCCTCCGCCATGTAGAGAAACGCGGCGCGCAGGGGCGTGGCGCCGAACGCGGCGCCCTCGATGCGAACGATCCTCTCCGCCAACGCGCAGACGATCTCGTCGGCCGCAGTCGCCTGGCCGATGGCCGTGCCGAGCGTGCGGATGGCGTCCAACACGTCGGCGACGCCAGTCACGAGCGGCGTGCTGAGCACTGTGATTCCCACGCGTTCCAGCGTCTCGCGATCTCCACTCCAGTCGGTCACGCCGAGGACGAGATCGGGCGCAAGCGCGAGGATCAGCTCGACGCTGGGAGCGAAGCTGGCACCTACACTTGTCGCCTCGTGCAGCTCCGGGGGGTTCTCCGGGGAGTCGGCGATGCCGACGACTCGATCCGCCGCGCCGAGATCGACGACGATCTGGGCGTACATGGCACCAACGACGACGATCCGCTCCGGGTCGCTGTCCAGGGTGATCTCCCGGCCGCGGTCGTCGACTACGGTGGCCGGAAACGACTGGGCGGCAACGGCAGAACCGAAGGCAAGCAGGATGACGCCGAGAAGTACAAGCCAGCTGATGCGCACGGCACACTCTCCTTTGCATGTGGGATATCGCATCCCACCCGACGAAGCGTACCGGGCGCCGCGGCGTACGTCAACGGCTTGCGCGGGATGAACCCTCAGCCGCCGATGCGAGAAGAACTGCCCATAAGGCGCAGCCGACATCCCCCCTGTCAGTCCCCCCGACGCAGACCACGGCATCGCCGACGGTCGCCGAGGGAAAGGTGCACTGGAGGGAGACGGCATCATCGCGGTTGCGCTGCTGTACGGGCTCGAGGTCGTTGGAAAACGCCCACCCCACATGATCGTACACAAGGGAGAGGAGCACGGCAGCGCCTTGGGCAACCGCAAGATCGCGCAGACGCCACGCCGAAGGCGGTGTCGCGGAGCGAAGATGCGCGGCGATGCAGCACGGGAGGCTCCCCACCATTTGCAGGGACAGCTCGCTGATGCTGAGGACCGGGGGAGCTTCACGGCGCATCGATCCTGCGATCCGTTCGAGACAGATTCCCGCTCGCGTCGCGCGTACCAGCCCATCCACTCGCATCGACTCCACGGCCATCCGGACGGTCATCTCCGTGAGGCCCGTGGCTTTGGCCAGCGTGCGGCGGCCCATGGGGCGCTCACGCAGCAGAAACAGCAACTGGTGGCGCACGGCGTCGTCGCGTGTTGCTGAGGCGTCACCGGGAGGCATCACGGGCGTAGTCTATCGCATGCCGGGCGAACGCGTCGCCTCCCCGGTGCTTGACGTCCCGGCCCGATCGATTACGACGTGCTGTTGACCGTAACGAGGATCGCTGTATGCTGTTACCATGGCCGAACGGCACGGGGTGGCACCCGGCGGCGCGCTCACGGGGGAAGGTGCGTTGAGGCTGGGGCGCCCACGCTTCGAGTGCGAACTGAAGGACGGCACGAAGATCGTTGTTCGCTTGCTGAGCTGCGAGGATCTGCCGGCCTGCGCGGAGTTCTTCGCCTGCTGCAGCCCGAGGAGCTTGTACAGCCGTTACGAGCGTGTGCCGGTGGAGGCACCGTTTGAGCTCGCGAAGAAGCTCTGCTTCCCCGCGGAGGACAGCCAGTTCACGCTCATCGCCGAGGCGACGATCGATGGCAGCGAGAGGGTCCTTGGCGTAGCGCAGTTGCTCTCGGATCCGGAGCACCAGGTGGCCGAATTCGCCGTGTTGGTAGCAGATCCATGGCAGGGCCGAGGCTTGGGCGCTCGCTTCGCCGACCGAACGTTGGAGCTTGCCCGCACCTGGGGCATCCGGCGTGTCATCGCCGAGTTTCTTCCAGAGAACGTGCGCATCATCCGCATCGTGGAGTCCCGCGCGTTCCGCCTGCATCGAGACGCTGGTGGGCAGATCGTGTCGGCGGAAAAGGAGATCCCCGACAGCTCCACGTCGTAGCTTCGGCGAGGCGATCGGCGCTAGCGGCCGTCGAACGCCACATCCACGCGAAGCCCGTGGGTGGAGCAGGAGACACAGGGGTCGTACGCGCGGACCAGCATCTCCAGCGACCGACGGATCTCGTCGTCCGATCGGGCGATCAGCGACGGGAGGAGGCTGTCCATGTCCTCTTGGATGCTCCCGTGATTCTGCGCGGTGGGGATGACGCAGTTCGCCGCGGTCAGCTTGCCCGCCTCGTCGTAGGTGTAGTCGTGCAGCAGCAACCCCCGAGGGGCCTCAACGGCTCCGATGCCACGGCCGGCTCGCGGGGTGACGCTGATAGACTCGTCATGGATCCCTCGCTCGAGCAAGGCGTCGATGGCAAGAAGGGAATCCTCGGCAGCGTGCATTGCTTCGACGACCTGGGCGAGGCTGATCAGATACGGGTTGTGGCACGGCGCGGCGAGGTTCAGCGCTGACGCCGCGTCGCGTGCCTTGGGATGCAGCCGATCCGCGTTGAGGTTGAACCGCGCAAGGGCGCCGACCATGTAGCTTCGACGCGCGTGGCGCGCGTGCTTGGCGGTGGATTGAGGAACGCAGTACTCCTCCATGCCGGCGAGAAACTGCTCTGCCGGCATCTGCCCAGCGTCGCTCGACGCCACCGTATCCGAGAGGAACGCGTACTCGCTCGGAGCGGTCAACGCGATGTACTCCGTCTCCCGCTCGAACGCGGGAAGCTTCAGGGAGGCGAACAACGAGATCGTCTCCTCGAAGTCCGGCAGAGCGTCCTCGATCTCACGGCGCGCGCCCTCGAGCAGTGCTTCGTCGGGGAGCTTGGCGAACCCACCGACGACACACGAGATGGGATGCGTCTTCCGTCCGGCGATACGGTCGGCGAGGGTGTACGCCAGCCGCTTCATGCGCACCGCACGCAACACTGCTTCGCCGTGCGTCGCGGCGAGGGCAAACGCGCTGTCCGCGCCGAGGAGATCCGGGGCGACGAGGAAGTAGCAGTGTAGTAGGTGGCTCTCGAGAACCTCCGCGTGGAACAGCAGACGCCGCAGCTGGCGCGTCTGCTCCGTGGGCACGATTCCGAACGCCTGTTCAGTGGCGCGGATCGACGCCAGGCTGTGCGCGATGGAGCAGATGCCGCAGATCCGTGATGCGATGTGAGACACATCGTCGTAGTGCCTGCCCACGAGCATCGCTTCGAACAGCCTCGGCGCTTCGGTGACCTCCCAGCGAAGGGTCTCGGCCTTCCCATCGGCAATGACGACATTGATGTCCGCGTGCCCCTCGATCCGGGTCACGTGGTGAACGTGAATCTCGCGTCGGCTCACGACGACTCCTCTCGGCATGCAAGGTAGATGTTGAATCGCTCCACGGCCTCGTCGACGCTCAGCCCTGCGCCCAGCAAGATGTCCCTCTGCGCGTTCTCATTCGGATCGTCGACGACGCCACGGCAGCCCCAGCAATGCCTCCCGGCGGTGACGCAGATCGCGCCGCAGCCGGCGCGGATGATCGGACCGACGCACGTCCCGCCTCTCTCGTAGACGCAGATGTTCCCCGCCATCTTGCACTCGACGCACACCGGGTAGTTGGGAAGGCG